>BNJU01004841.1_pt1 | contig 53966 bp, 63 predicted proteins | sample 8539281 | NCBI WGS metagenome assembly BNJU01 (sample SAMD00202456, study PRJDB9452) | human saliva metagenome | isolation source: human saliva | place: Japan | reverse complement strand
GGAAGTTACGTATTGCTGCTGCGGAGTAGGTGAGCCTGATGTCGGCATATCCCCAGGATAGATGGGCTTGGATAGAGATTGATCTGTCTGCCGTCCGCCACAACGTAAAGGCGTTTAAGGCTCAACTCAACCGCGGTGTCAAGATGATGTGTGTGGTTAAGGCTGACGCATACGGTCACGGCGCTGCTCAGTGCGCTAAAGCAATGCAGTCCGTGGGTGCCGATCAGTTTGCCGTTGCAACGGTTGATGAGGGCGTTGAGCTGCGCTGTTCCGGCATTGATAACCCCATTCTGGTGCTTTCTGAGCCGCCGGTCACTTCCATTCCAGACCTCGTCCGCTTTGATATCATGCCTTCCGTCTACACGGTGGACTTTGCTCTTGCGTATGGCGAGGCTTCCGCTGCAGCTAACAAGGTTGGTCGCTATCACCTGGCCATCGATACCGGCATGACCCGCATTGGCGTCAGGCGAGAAGATCTTCTTGAGGTACGCGGCTCTTATTGATTTCCACAGGGGTCTTGAATGTGCTGGCACGTTTACGCATTTTGCCACGGCCGACGTGCTCGACAACTGGGACTTTGACCTGCAGGTTAATCGCTTTATTGAAGCGGTTACGGCACTCAAAAACGCGGGCTATGAGCTGGGCTTGGTTCACGCTGATAACACCCCTGGCACGGTTCTGCACAAAGATATCCAGTTTGATATGGTCCGCGTGGGCATTGGCCTGTATGGACTTCATCCAAGCAAGCTCACCATTCCCCGCATTGACCTGCAGCCCGTTATGAGCGTGCGCGGTCGCGTGACGCGCGTGGTCTATCCAGCTGTTGGCGATGGCGTTAGTTACGGTATGACGTGGCGTGTTCCTCGCAATAACATCCAGGTAGCTACCGTGCCTATTGGCTACGCCGACGGACTTGCACGTTGCCTCTCTAATCGGATGGATGTTTTGACGCGCGGAGATCGTGTTCGCCAGGTGGGCAACATCTGCATGGATCAGTTTATGATTGCTGTTGATACCGCAGGTACACACGCTAATAAGCCTGCACACGAAATTCGCCATGGTGACGTGGTTACCCTCATCGGCAAAGACGGCGATCAAGAGATTACCGCAGATGAAATGGCTGACCTCCGCGAGACCATCAATTACGAGGTAGTTTGCAACTTTGGTGCGCGCCTCGATAAGGTGTACATCTAATGGCAGTCACGCTTGACGAGATTCGTGAGCAGATAACTGATTGCAAGAAGTGTCCGCTGTGGGAAACACGCACCAACATTGTGTTTGGTGGCCCAAATCCCACGGCTCGCGTCATGATTGTGGGAGAAGCCCCTGGTAAAAATGAGGATCTAAGCGGTCAACCTTTCGTAGGCGTATCGGGCAAAAAGCTTGATGCACTGTTAGAAGAAGTTGGTCTTTCTCGCCAGGATGTTTTTATCTCTAACGTAGTCAAATGCCGTCCACCTTCAAATAGAAATCCCAAGGTAGCTGAGGTAGAGGAGTGCTCTCCCTACCTTCGCAATCAGATTCGTGCCATTAAGCCAGATGTTATTGTTTGCCTGGGAAATTTTGCAACGCAGTTTGTCATGCATACCGATAAGGGCGTGACGGAGCTGCGCGGCAAGTTTTACCAGATAGGCGCCTTTAGCGTGCTACCCACCATGCATCCCGCATCAACTATTTACCGCAAGGAGTGGGCGCAGTTCCTCAAAGATGACCTGCGACTTCTTGCTGATTGGCTTGAGGAACACCCTCGAGGAGGCTCTTGTGACTAACTTTTCTACCAGCGCAAATCTTGGTGCAAATGATGCTGCAGCAAGTAATACCGCCGCAAACAACCTGCCAGAAAAAACTGCGGTTGGCGCGTATGTTTCTACCACTACAGAGCAGACTATTGCTCTTGGTCAGATTCTGGGCAAACTCCTGCAAGCGGGAGACGTTCTGGTGCTTACGGGAGATCTGGGCGCTGGAAAAACGCAGCTCACTAAGGGCATTGCTGCTGGCATGGGCGTCACGGATGACGTGACCAGCCCAACTTTCACTATTGAGATGGTTTACGAGGGCACAACCATGCCGCTCTACCACTTTGACCTGTATCGCCTAAACGACCCTGATCAACTTGAAGATACGGGCCTGTACGATGCGCTTGAGTCTGATGGTCCAACTATCATCGAGTGGGGAGAGCAATTTGCAGAGCAAATTGGCGAGAGAACCCTTGATGTGTACGTTTCTAGATTGTCTGAGGAAGAACTGGAATCCGACGACACTGAGCCGCGCCGTGAGATTCGCTTTATCCCACAGAATGCTCGTGGAGAAGAAATCATTCAGTCGCTGTAATTACTGAATAAATAACGTTTTTGTCATCCAGTTATAGATATTTTAAGAATATCTATAACTGGGATATTTTTAGCAGTACACCTGCGATTTCTTTTTCATATATACTTACTAATCCGTTGAGAACATGTTCAAAAAAGAAAAACAATTTTTTCTTGAAATACACGAGTTAAGGAATATGAGATGTCAAAGTATTTGCGCAACAACGTAAAACTGCTCGCAATTGCAGGCATTATGGCAAGCGTGTTGGTTTTCTCGCCAGTACTTTCTGCGATAGCTCTTGCTGAGGGTACTGAGGTAGCTGAGGCAAGCGCCACAACTGAGGCCACCGCCTACAACTGAGTCGCAACTGCAGCTGACGTTACCGAAGCAGAGTCTGCTATCACACTGAGACGACCACTGCTGCCTCAACAGATGATGATAGTGACGCAGAGGCAGTTGGATCTTATATGGGCGCCGATGGCATAATGCGTGAAATCCACATTTCAGTATCAACAGATGGCGGCACTTATAACGGAAAAGATTATATTCCACCAACTATTTCAGGTGATTTTTAAGAGTGTTTCTTTTTAGCAGCAATGTTCAGCGTGAGGGATACACACTGGTAGGTTTTTTTTCAACAGGTTATTTTTTTCGCAAGATGAAATAAACAATGCAACACCAGATATGTCGAAACCATATACTATCGATGAGAGTGGCAATGTTCATATGAATCTTGATGATATTGTTGCCTGGAGTGTTACCGACGATATTGATACAAACACTATTACGATTCGCTATCATCTAACTACCTTATGGGCACCAAATCCTGAGCCAGAACCAGAGCCTCAGCCAGAACCAGAGCCCGCCCCAGTTGTGCCTGCCTCTGATGCAACTCAAACTCCTACACCAAGGCGCGAGAAGAGCGTTCTGCCTAACACAGGAGATGCAAGTTCTGTAGCAGGCATTGTTGCAGCAGCTGGTACCACTCTTGTTGCACTTGGTCTCCGCAAGAAAATGCAGTAGTAAATAGTCGCCTCCTAATAGAAATAAATCCTTATGCCTAAGTATTTTCACAACAGAACAAAGCTCCTTATTCTTTCCGGTGTTCTTGCAGGAGCATTGGTTTTCTCGTCAACATTTTCTTCTCTTGCGCTTGCAGAGGGTACTGAGGTGACAGAAGCAACTGCCACAGCTGAGGCAACCGTCTCGACCGAGTCGTCTGCCACAGCCGAAGCAACCACCGCAGTTGAGACAACCGCGGCGACCGAAGCGACCACCGCAGCTGAGACGACTGCGACAACTGAGACAACCACTTCAGCTGAAGCTGCTGCCAGCACCACCTCAACAGATGACAATGGTGCAACTATTGTTCGTTATTATGATCCTGAAGTTGGTTGGAATATTAGGATTAATCTTGTTGTCGGCGCATACGGCACTCAATACAACGGAAATGCCTATATCCCTGCGACGATTTCAGACGATCATAAGAGTTTTATTTTTGATGGAAATATTCAGCGAGATGGTTACACGCTGGTAGGATATTCGTCAGAAATACTTCTCAGTAATCAAAGGGATAACGCAACTCCTGACCAGTCAATGCCTTACACCGTTGATGCTAATGGAATTGTTCACGTGAATTTTGCTGATATTACCACGTGGTCCGTTACTGATGACCTGCGTGACGACACTACAACTTACTATTACTTTTTTGCCCCTCTTTGGGCACCAAATCCTGAGCCAGAACCAGAGCCAGAACCTGAGCCTCAGCCAGAACCTCAGCCAGAACCAGAGCCCACTCCAGTTGTGCCTGCCTCTGATGCAACCCAAACTCCTGCACCAAGGCGCGAGAAGAGCGTTCTGCCTAATACAGGTGACGCAAGCTCTGTAGCGGGTATTGTTGCAGCGGCCGGTACTGCTCTTGTTGCACTTGGTCTCCGTAAGAAAATGCAGTAGAAAATCATAAGAGCTATCAAGTAACAAACACGCCTCTAGAAATAAGATTTTCTAGAGGCGTTCTTTTTTAGCAATTTGGCTCGCGGTTAAACGAGCTTTTAGGACACTCTAAAAGATATATCCCTTTGCAACAGCCCAGTTCCAGATGCGGTCTGCCTGTACTTCACAGCGCTGCTTAAGTTCAGCGGTGTTAGAACCAGTGAAGGTAACTTGCTGAACAGAAAGAGGAAGGTTATCTGGTCTGGTAATAGTAAGAGTTGCGCTGTTCATGGCCATGCGAGTCGTCTTGTTAGCGCCAACGCGGACTTTAACAGTAAAGTAACCACGATCAACAGGCCACTCGGTAACTTCTCCGCTATTGGCTGTTCCAGACCTGAATCCATTTGCATTAGCAATAATGCTATAGCCATTCATAAAGAAACCAGCTGCAATAAGCAGGCCACCAATGGCACACAAAAGAATTCCTGCAAAGATGGTGCCCTCACCATTTAAATTAAAGAAATTCCAGAGGCCGCCAACAGCAAAAAATGCACCAGTTGCCCAACCAACAAGAGGACTAGCGCCTCCCTGAGGTTTACCAAAATCAATTACATCGTAAGTAAGAGGAATTGGGGAGGTATCGTTTTTATCGTAAAGATAAACGTTACTTGGAATTTCCTGTTTTTGAGCGGGTTTTTGTGGTGCTTCTGGTGGAGTTGGAAGTGACATAAAGCGTCCTCCTTTTAGCTGGTAGAACTATTCAGGATATAAAAAATTATCCTATTTGAGAGATTTATTGTAACATATTGGATAGTAGAGGCTTAAATTTTTTAATTTGGCACTGCTCCCACTGAAAGGATGCTTAATGAAAAGACGTCAACTAGCGCTGACTTGTGCACTGGTCCTTGCGCTTTCATCAGGTGTTGTATTTACTGCGTGTAGCCCTAATATTTTTGGTTTACCATCACCTGAAGAAATTGCCGCTCAGAAGGAAGCAGAAGAGAAGAAAGCCGCTCTTGCTCCCTTTGTAGGCATTTGGGAAGCCAAGTCAATTGAGGATGAAAAAAATGGCACAGTCACTGAAGACATGTACAAAGATGTTAGAGATGTTTATCTAGCAATTTATGGTTATGACTTCTCTGACGATGGCACTGGTTTATTTGTTCGTTTCGGCGCTCAGAAGCCCTTTACCTGGTCTGTTGATGCCGATGGAAAGCTTACTATCACCCTTGCAGGCAATGCTGGAAGCTATACAGCAAGCGTTGATTCCTCAGGTCAGATGACCGTTGAGGGCTCTGATGGTTCTAAAGCTATCCTTACTCGGGTAAGCACAACCTCAGGTGATTATTCTCATATTAGGTATGAGCCTTTTAATCCATTAACAGGAACAGGCAATATTTCTAAAAACAAGTCATCGCATGAAACTAAACTACGCTTTACTATCACCACTGAGCTTGATCAGGTCATTGTTGATACCGATGAACTCTATGTAAGGCTTATTGGCATCGCTTCCCTTAAAGACCTCAAGGGTTTTGAAGGCTATGTCTTTGAGGTTATTAATAGAACTCCTTATACAACCGGCTATCAATTTACTATTCAAGATCCAACCGATGGCTATTGGGCTTATGGATTTAACGTGTTAGAGCCAGGTGAGAGAGTCTATGAGTATGTTCTTAATAACCAACGTAGAGATAAGTCACTTTCTGAAGTCACAGATGTAAAAGGCACTCTTGAGTATGACCACTCTAGCAATGGCGCCCTTCATAATGACGAGAAAACCGTGACATTTGATTTGCCTACTGGGCAGAGCAAGTAACAGTTAAGAGTTAGTTTTATATCGCTGCACGTATGGAAGGAAGTTTAATGAAAAAGCGTCAAATGCTGTTAGGATGTCTGCTCGCACTGGTGCTTTCCGTAAGTGCAGTGCTTAGTGCATGCTCATCAGGGGATAACAGTCCCGCAGGAAACAAAAAGTCTGCTGGTCAGATCGTAGGTGTTTGGGAAGCTTATGACATCTTTGAACCCGGACTAGGAAACCTGAGGGAGGGAGCAGCCTACGACGATTATAAAGAACAGTTCCATGCAATTTATGCTTTCAGCTTTGCTGAGGATGGAACTGGCTTGTTTACTCGCTTTGGCATAATGAAGCCTTTTACCTGGACTGTTGATGCAGAAGGAAAGATTACCGTTACCCTTGAGGGTACTGCGGGATCTTTACGGGAGAGATTGACGCTGAGACTGGCAGGTTAAGGCTCAAGGGCACTGGCTACGATGAGACTGACGCCGAGCTTAAGCAGATTTCAACTACTGCTGGAGACTATGCAAGTGCTACCTATCAGCCATTTGATCAACTTACCAATAAAGGTACCTTACCAACCATGGTTAGGTATAACGATCTCAAGATTAAGAATTTTGAAATAACTCGAGAGGTCAATAAAGTTCTTATCGATACAGATAAGCTGTATATGAATCTGTACGCTATCGCTCAGGTACCGGGAAGCTCTCAAGAAGGTTACGTTTTTGAGATTGTCAACAAGTATTCCTATAACCTTTTTATAGAATTCTCTCTTGGAGATCTACACGGTCCTTTAAAGGCCTTTAATGTCGTCTCCTTACAGCCTGGCGAGAGATTTTATATGTTTACTCCCAATATCTCAGATACACCAGGATCTCTTGTAGCACTTTCCAATCCAAAAGCTATGATTGCTTTTGGTTACACTGACCCAACAACTGGCACAGTTATTCAGGAAAGACAGAGAGTGGAGCTTGACCTAAATATCCCTCCTAAGTCTGAGTAACAAAAGAACGCATATCTTCAGCGTGCTCACTACCATTGAAAGGACACTTGATGAAAAAACGTAAAATACTGCCAGTTCTTGCGCTCATCTTGGCGCTCTCTGCTGGTGTTATGTTTACAGCTTGCACTCCTAACATTGGTGGGCCTTCGGCTGAAGAAATTGCAGCTCAGAAGGAAGCAGAAGAGAAGAAAGCTGCTCTTGCTCCGTTTGTGGGCGTTTGGGAAGCAAAGTCTATTAGTGATCCAAAGAAGGGCGAGATTCCCGAGAGTGTCTATCCAACAGCAAGAGACACATTCCAGGCCATTTACGGCTATGACTTTTCCGACGACGGCACTGGACTATTCATCCGTTTCGGTGCTCAGAAGCCCTTTACCTGGACCGCTGATGCTAATGGCAAGATTACCATCACCCTTGCTGGCAACGCCGGAAGCTATACAGCAACCGTTGATTCCTCAGGCCAGATGACTATTGAGGGCTCTGACGGTTCCAAGGCAGTGCTTTCCCAAGTAACTAAAACCTCAGGTGATTACTCTTCTCTTAAATATGCTCCATTTGATGCGCTTACGGGTAAGGGAACTATTGGAGGAAATTATTCCTCCCATGAAGACTTTTATATGAATTTTAAGGTAGTTACCGAGGTCAACAGGGTTGTTGTTGATAATGACGACATGTACGTTAGATATGTAGGAATCGCCACAACACCAAGCGGTCAAACCGAAGGTTATGTTTTTGAGGTAATCAACAAGTCCGATAAGACGGCCTCATATGACTTTAGGCTGGATAATTCGGATTCCACTGTGTTTGGAACAGCTCTTAATGTTCTTGAGCCTGGTGAGAGATTCTATGAGTTTGTAGTTGATAGCTCCAAAGCAGACGTACCTCTGGCTAAGCTTTCTGAATCTAAGGGAACTTTTAAGTATTCCCATGTTGCAGATGGAAGCAGTCTTGAAGACGAGAAGACCGAGCAGTTTGATTTGACGATTTCGCAGAATAAGTAATGAACTCAGACGATACCTAGATTAAGTAGAATGAACTTCGTCAAAAAAAGTGTCGCCAAGAAAAAGACATTGTCAATCTAGAGAGCTTTGGTGTTGGAAGGGACTTTCATGAAACAGCATAGACTACTTTTTATGCTTGTACTTACACTTGTGCTTTCTACCAGCATTGTGTTTACGGCTTGTACTCCTAACATTGGCGGACCATCTCCTGAAGAGATTGCAGCTCAGAAGGAAGCAGAAGAGAAGAAGGCTGCGCGCGCTCCGTTTGTGGGCGTTTGGGAAGCAAAGTCTATTAGTGATCCTAGCCAGGGAGATATCCCCGAGAGTGTTTACCCAACGGCAGTAGAATCCATGAAGTCAATTTATGGTTATGACTTTGCTGACGACGGCACGGGTAATTTTATCCGTTTTGGCGCTCAGAAGCCTTTTACCTGGTCTGTTGATGCTAATGGAAAGCTCACTATCACCCTTGCAGGCAATGCTGGAAGCTATACAGCAACTGTTGATTCCTCGGGTCAGATGACCGTTGAGGGCTCTGACGGTTCCAAGGCAGTCCTGAAGCAAGTTACTAAAACATCTGGTGATTATTCCAGCCTTAAGTACAAGCCTTTTGACGCAATGGCAGATAAGGGCACTATTGCGTATAACTTCTCTTCTACTAAGGGCGAATACAAGATGCGCTTTAAGCTGAAGACCGAGGTTGACAAGGTTCTTATTGATAATGAAGATCTTTATGTCAGGTATGTTGGTATTGCTAAATCCCCAGATGGTTACTCTGAAGGCTACGTATTTGAGATCATCAATAGATCTGAAAACTGGGTAAATTGCACCTTTAAGTTAGATAATTCTGAAAATTCCGTATGGGCTAACGATTCCAACTATCTTGAGAGCGGCGAGAGGGTCTTTGCATTTGTTATTAACGATTCTTATCAGAAAAAACCTCTTGCTGATCAGACTGAGGTAAATGCAGTTGTTGAGTACTACCACATCAAAGGTGGTAAGAGCATGGAAGACACTAAGACAGAAAACGTTGACCTGATAATCTCTCAGAAGAAGTAAGCGTGCCTTTGATATGAGCCTACTCTATCTACTATCAGCACCATTAGGCGCAAGCATTGCATGGTTTCTAAGCGCACATACACAAACAACACAACTAAGGAGAATCAATATGCACATAGATATGCTCATATTATTCCTCAAATTTGCAGGAATGACCCTATTCATACTTATGATTGGCTACTCATTACTGCTAATTGAATACGCTTTATCAATACTAAACATAGGTTGATTTGCGTAACAAACACCGATGGATGTACAAGTAGCGGTATGCCCCGCATTACAAAAGAGAGCGTGACCAAACATGAAGAAAGCCTTGATTTCGATTGATTACACCTATGATTTTGTAGCAGATGACGGAAAGCTGACAGCAGGTGCGCCAGCTCAGGCTATTTCAGACGCAATTTATGAGGCTACAAAGTGCGCTTTTAATCGCGGAGATTATATTTTCTTTGCCATTGATGCTCACGATCCAGAAGACAACTTCCATCCAGAGTCTAAGCTTTTCCCACCCCACAATATCATTGGCACAAGTGGTAGAGACCTGTTTGGCCCTCTGAATGATTTCTATCAGCAGCACAAAGACGATAGCCATGTCTTCTGGATGGACAAGCGTCACTACTCGTCCTTCTCAGGAACTGATCTTGATATTCGTCTGAGGGAGCGCGGCATTAACACGGTTATCCTAACTGGTGTTCTTACCGACATCTGCGTGTTACACACGGCAGTGGACGCTTACAACCTGGGTTATCACATTGAGGTTGTTGAGCCAGCAGTTGCATCACTGACGCCTGAGAATCATCAGTTTGCGCTTGCGCATTTCAAAAAAATACCCTTGGGTGCAACATTGGTTGATGCAAAACTCAACGAGATTGAGAGCGCATGAAGCAGAATTAGCGGCTTCGTAAATTAGTTGAAAAGCATTTATTTGACCCAGGTTAGAAACTTGGGGGTCGTTTTTATGCTCGAGGCTTTTAGCCTGTTGCAGCGTGTTAGCGTCGGCTTTTTAGGCCTGGCGCACAAAAATAGCGCAGCTTTGGTAGGTTTCTGCTGAAAGAATCGACATGTTTCTAATCAAGATAGCCAGGCAGCTACGTGGTCGCACTATCTGATATGCATCTCTATGCATAAACTTCAGCTAATATGCTAGAAAATGAATAGCGTCATATAAAAGATTTAACTATAGGTAAATTCCGCACCTAAGGAACACACCTAAGTCGGATATTCTGCTCAATTGCGGGCATATTTACACACCCTAATGACGATAATCTGCACGTTTGAGGTATTTTCAGCGTAATGTATACGTCTTTTTGACAGATTATCCGACTTAGGTGTGTTTTGAACTGCCTCCTATTTCTCGTGTCCAAGAAATGGGAGGCAGTTCATCCGCCGGCGCCGATATCGGTGATCGTACCTCCGCAAGGATATGAATAATTCAAAAAATTAGTTTGAGTTAGCGCCTATACTTTGGCGTTCTCGAAATGCAATCTTGAAGTCTTCAAGGAGCTCACGAGGGACCTTCTCCTGATCTCCGTGATGGAGCTCCTGCATAAAGACATTGCTTATAGCTCCAAAAATCAGGCGAGGAGCAATCTTATCTGCAAGAGGAACAAACTCTAGGACATATCTTTTATCATCAATGGTAAGCCAGGTGACTCTCCAGCTACTGACGGTTCCCTCAATATCTGAAGCATGAGCCGAAGCAAAGACATTTTGATTGTTATCAAAGAGGTACACGACACCATCTGCGTCAACACCAACAAAACCGTCTGTAGCGCATTGCTCAAAACCAGAAACAATATGAGCACCACTGGTCCAGAACACCCAGTTCTTCTTGCCAGCCATAGACAGACCTTTCTAAAACATCAAAAGTTTCTTGATTTAATGGTAGTTGGAGAATACTTTTAGGGCAAGTAAATTTCGGTCAAAAAGCATAGTTTACCTGCTAACTCAACCTACTGTTGAGTAGTTAGAAACCGTTGCGATACCTAACTCAACTGATGCGTTCTTGTTGAACGTATTGTTACGACTCATAGTGAAATCAGCGGCCCGCAAGCTATTTCAGTAATAATGAGTTGAGAAAAAGGAGCAACCATGACTACTTCATCTGAGACCCTTGGTCGTCGTATTGCACGTCTTCGTTTAGCTAGAACTGCAACGCAGGAGCGTCTGGCAAAAGAGCTGAACGTGAGCCCGCAGGCGGTGAGCAAATGGGAGAACGACATTAACTATCCAGACATCTCGCTGTTGCCAGATCTTGCACGCTTCCTTGGCGTATCCGTTGACGAGCTTTTGAGCGGCGCAAGCGCTTCCGCTCAGGAGAGTGTTGCTGCCCAAGAGAGTGCTGCCGAGAAGAGCACCGCTGCCCAGGAGAGCGCTGCCGAGGTTATTTCCGTTGCAGATAATGAGCCCGCAGAGATCGTAGAAGAGCCTACCGAGCAGGACAACCAGGGCATTGCAGCTCAGTCTTCAGGTTTCAGCTTTGGTAAGCTTTTTGGTAAGAGCATGGTTAAAGTCGAGAAGAACGACGAGGCTGACGGTAGCAAGAAGAAGGGCGTCCGCCTGGGCAACGGCTCTGCAAAACACGGACTGCACGTGTACATGTAGTCTCCGACGATGGCGACGTTGTAGATATGTGCGTACCTCTGGGCCTGGCAAAAGTTTGTTTTGAATTCTGGGAATCCAGGTCAGCGGAAGCTATCTTAATCAGGAAACGCAGGAGCAGCTCTCTAACATCAATCTTGATGCGCTTATGGACGCTGCAAAGACAGGCGAGAGTGGCACACTTGTGGATATTACTTCCGCAGACGGCAACGTTGTAAAGATTTGGTTTGACTAAGCGTTACTGATTCCATAGACTGATAAAAAACGAGATACGCCCGGGCAGTTGCTTGTCGGGAAACGGTCTCGTTTTTTGTAGATCTAACATTCCATTTAGCAATATTTGTAAGCACAGTTAGCCATAATGTGACCAGTGTATGAACAATTATTCTAACGTTTACGAAAAGAATATTACCGTTTACAGATTTGTTATTGAAGAAATACTTCTAGTTTCATCTGAAAGTTAAAATATTTTTGACTACTAGTCAAGAAAAAAGCCCCTCGTAGAGGGGCTATGTGAAGTCAAAATTGTCATCTACATGACGCCCGAAGGCATTTAAGGCAATTGCCGTTATTTTGACTCGCAGTGACGTCCTGACTGGTAATCAAGACAATTGGATAGTAAAACACTTTTTAATGGAGCGCAAGTATGAATCTTAGAAATATTCCTTCATATAACGTTGGACTGGATATTGGTACCGGTTCCGTCGGTTGGGCGGTAACTGACGAGAATGGTAATCTTTGCCATTTTAAGAATCGTCCAACATGGGGAAGCAGAATATTTCCAAGCGCAAATACAGCAGCAGAGACTCGTCTAAAAAGAGGGCAGCGCCGTCGTTATGACCGTCGTAGACAGAGACTTGATTTGCTTCAATCTCTGTTCGATGAAGAGATGACAAAGGTGGATCCCGAATTCTTTATTCGTCTCAGACAATCAAAGCTTAGAGTAGAAGATCGTGAAGAAGGACACAGGGAGTATCGATACCCATTTTTTAACAGCTCCGATTTTACTGAGCGCATGTACTACAAGTCATACCCAACCATCTATCACTTGCGTAAACATCTGATTGAATCGGATCAGCAAGAAGACCTTAGATTAATTTACCTAGCATTCCACAACATTGTGAAGACAAGAGGTAATTTTCTCTATCAGGACACTCCAAGCTTAAGTGCTAAAGATGCAAGTATGTCAGAGGCCATTGAAGAGCTGCTGAACGCCCTGGTTTTGTGGGCAGACGCTGCATATGATTTTGAAATCGATGAGGTTGACTCAGAAAAGCTCAGGAAAGTATTCGAAGACTCATCACTAACAAGAGCTGAGAAAAAAGATGAGGCTCTAAAAGTATTGACTTTAGAAGATAAGAAAATTGCAAAAGAGCTTATTAATGCAGTTCTAGGTTATAAAGCCAATTTCAACACCATCTTTTAAGATAGAGGCTGAAAAAAATCTGCTTTCTCCTTTGATAATGATGAGCAGAAAGAGGCATTTATTGCGTCAGTTCCTGATGAGGGAATGGCTTTGTATGAGGCACTTCAGAAAGCATATTCAGCTTATATCTTGATGGATATTATTGAAGACGCCAACGGCAAAAGCGTTTCTTATAGCATGGTTGCAAAGTACAATAAATACGGAGAAGACCTTAAAACCTTAAAAGACCTTGTAAAAGAGTATTGCTCAACAAAGTATTCCGAATTCTTTAGAGGAGAACGCTATGAAGCTCCTTACCAGAAAGATTACGATAAATCTAAAGCTAAGGGATATACAAAAATATAACGAGGTCAGAGGTGCAAAAATACGATGACTTTCAAAAAAAGAAGTAGAGAATCTGTTTAAGGGAACAGCTGCTACTTCAGATCCACGTTATCAAGATATGATGACAAAGTTTGCGAATGGCAAGTTTCTTAGAAGGCTTAAGACTAGTGACAACGGAAGCATTCCATTCCAGCTTCATCTTGAAGAGATGAATGCAATCATCGATGCTCAAGAGAAGTCCTATCCTTTCTTGTCTGAGATTCGTCATAAGCTCAACTCCCTTGTGACTTTCAGAATTCCATATTACGTAGGGACCTCTTACTCAAAAAGGGCGCAGCGCTAGATGCCTTTGGTAAGTCGCGCTTCGCTTGGTCAAAGCGTCAGGAAGGTAAAGAGGAGATAAAATCTATCCATGGAACTGGGAAGAGATTATTGATAAGGGTGCCAGTGCTCGCAAATTTATTCAGCGTATGACTGGCACTTGTACCTATCTTTACGGAGAGCCAGTTCTTCCTAAATGCTCTTTTGCTGTACGAGAAGTTCTGCGTGTTAAATGAGTTAAATGGTGCTCGTTGGTCGCAGGATAACGACAAATGGTATCGCTTTGATGCTAACGATAGACTTTCGATTTACGAGGAGCTATTTGAAAGATATAAGTCAGTTTCATTTAAGAAACTGGAGGATTGGCTCAGGCAACGCGGTGAGGCTTTTCCACATGTTAAGGGCGGGCAAGGTGAAGGAAAGTTTGAGTCTAAGCTCAGCTCCCATCATTTCTTCAAAGAGCTTTTAGGTACTGATGAGTGGTCCGATCAGACCAAGCAGATGATTGAAGAGCTCATCCTATGGAATACTCTCTTTGAGGATAAGAAGATTCTTAAGGAAGAAACTACCAAGAAGTATGGTGATGTACTCACCGCTGAACAAATTAAGAAATTCTGTGGCCATAGGTTTACAGGATGGGGACGCCTTTCTAAGAAACTACTTACAGGCATTAAGACTGAAGTTGATTTCCGTAAGATGTCTATGATGGACCTTCTGGTTGAAGGTGATCCTTATGGAGAGCATGTTGGTAGCTCACTGATTCTCATGGAGATTCTTCACAACAAGAACTTTGAATTTAATAAAGAGATCGAAGCTCATAATGAGAAGTACTTCTCAAAGGACCAGTCGGTTGAAGATCTGCCAGGTTCTCCTGCAGTGCGCAGATCAGTCAATCAAGCTCTAAGAATTGTCGAGGAAATTGCAAAGATTGCGGGTAAAACCAGCTACTCATATTTATATTGAATCTACTCGCGATGAAGATGAAAAAGAAGCGCGGAAAGCGTACTACAAAAACGTAATGAAAACATTAAGAAGATGCTTTCTGAGCTTAAAGATGAATATAAAAATGCGGACATATTTACTCAGCTTTCTAAGCATAGTGACGAGCAGCTAAGTAAACGACTTTCTTTGTACTTCATGCAAAACGGTAAGTCTATGTACTCCGGCAAAGCGATAGATATTAATCGAATTGCTGATAATACGTATTGTCAGATTGATCATGTCTTACCTCAGTCTTATATCAAAGATGACAGCTTCGAGAATACTGTCCTGGTCCTTTCCGAGGAGAATCAGCGTAAGGGAGATTCTCTCTTATTGGATGCTGATATTAGACGCAAGATGGCTGGAATTTGGCATGAACTCCACCGTGTTAAATTGATTGGTGATAAAAAATATAAAAATCTTACACGTTCTGTTGTTACTGATAGGCAGATGGAAGGCTTTATCAATAGGCAGCTTGTCGAGACGAGCCAGATTGTTAAGTTTGTCCGCATGCTTTTAAAGAGCCAGTATCCAGATACTGAGATCTGCTCAATTAAAGCATCTCTTTCGCATGAAATTAGAGAGAAGTATGATTTTCCTAAAATCCGCGAAGTAAATGACTATCATCATGCTCATGATGCGTTTCTAGCTTGTGAGATGGGTCGTTTCCTTTCGATTCGATATAAAGAGGCTTTTTACAAATCCTGTTGGCTTAACAAAAACTAATGCGTAAGTTTGTTAAAAAAAGAGTGAAGAAGCTCAAAAAACAGCATAGAATACCTGGCACAACTCCATTCTTTGTAGCTAGTTTCTCAAGACCTGGTTTTGATCTAGAAACTGGAGAAGTAACTAGAGATGAATGGAATCCAATTGAAGAAGTCGAGAAAATAAAGAGAACATTCGGTTTTAAGCAATGTTTCGTTTCACGTATGCCAGAAATGACAAGCGGTACATTCTGGGATGAGACTGTTTATTCACCAAAAAAATAAAAACAATGAAACTTGCGCTACCAGTCAAAAGGTAATCTTTTGCCAGAAAAAGTACGGAAGCTATTCGAGTATCCAACTGTCTTTTTTTCTGCAATTTGTAAAGGAAAGAAAAAGAATAAAAGTCAGTATTATGTAGTGGATATTCCTCGTACTAAGTCTACTGAACTTTATAAAAATTCTATAACGACGTCGAATTACTTAGCTAAGGTCTTGGAATCATCTGGAGTTGAGTTTGAGGAGCTTATTTATCCAGCTCTTTTTAAAGAATCAAGTAATTGAATATGGCGGTCAGAGATTTTTATGTTGTTAGTTCAGGAGAGTTAAGAAATGGAGTAGCTCCTTCTTTCTCTTATGATGATTACGCAATGATTTCAAACTACTTTGACGGTAATCAAGACGAGAATGCTACTGCACTTATTATTTATGATTTGTTGTCTAAAAACTATTTCTTCACGTATGCCAGTTCTTGCAGACAGATTGAAATTGGATAGCAAGAGAGCTGCTTTCTCTGCTCTTGATTGTGAAGATAGTAAAAAAGTATTAGTAAGTCTTTTAAATACTATTAACGGGAGCAAGGTTCCATCTGATACAACAAAAATTGGAGGACCAACAAGAACAGAAAGAATCTGTATATCTATTTCTGCCCAATTAAATAAAAACCCTGCAGAATTTTCTGTGATTGAACAATCCGTAACTGGAATGTTTGAAAGAAGGAGACGTATTGGGCTTTAGAACAGTTCTTATTGAATCTCCAAGTAAATGCACATACCAAGGTGGGTACATGATTGTTCAGGTGGAAAATGATGTCCATAAAATTCACCTGTCAGAGATTTCGTCTGTTGTTTTAAGTGCTCAAAGAGTTTTCTTAAGTGCATACTTACTATCTGAACTGTCTAAAAACAAAATTGCTTTAATTGTTTCTGACGAAAAGCACAATCCAATAGGCCAGTATCTTCCTTTGTATGGCGCGCATAATACAAGCTCCAGGATAGTTGAACAGCTATCCTGGAGCTTGCCTCAAAAGAAGCGTGTTTGGCAAAAGGTTGTTCAAGAAAAAATTAATCATCAAGCCGATTTACTATCACTCGTTGATTTGAATGATGAGGCGGAGGTAATTCGACAGTATTCATTAGATGTACGCTCTGGTGACTCTTCAAATAGGGAAGCTGTCGCTGCTAAATATTACTTTAGTGCTTTATTTGGAAATGAGTTTTGCCGGGATGATGATACTCCGCTTAATGCGGCTTTAAATTATGGTTACAGTATCTTGATGTCGACTGTTGCAAGAGAGATAGTTTCAAGAGGTTATTTAACTCAGACGGGAATTTGCCACAGGAGTGAATTTAATCAGTTTAATTTTGCTTGTGATCTGATGGAGCCTTTAGACCAGTGGTTGATAAGACTATCTTGAGTAAGTTTGAGGGCGACTTCTCTAAGGAATTGAGGCATCATTTAAGCGATCTTGTTAACGAAGAGCTGCCCTATAAAGATGGAAGATATAGATTAAGTTCTGTTATTAGCGGATTTGTTCAAGACTGTCTAAATTCTTTTGAATAAAAAGACGTCTGTTTCTGATATTAGTTCTTTTTGAATTAAGCTAACTATGCCTGAAAGAGCTAGATTCATGAGATTATTAGTCTTCTTTGATTTACCTGTTGAAACTAGTAGACAAAGAAAGGCATATAGACTGTTTCGCAAATCTTTGCTTAAAGATGGCTATCTAATGGTTCAAGAATCTGTCTATTCAAAACTTGTATTAACTGCACAATCAGCTGATTTTGCAGTTGAACGATTGAATAAATCAAAACCGACAGAAGGGTTAATTCAAGTTTTAAAAAGTGACTGAAAAAAACAGTATGAATCAATTATTAATATAACCGGGCATGGGTCATCTTCCAATGCCATTGATTCTGTAGATAGGTTGATAGTTTTATGAAAATCGTATTTTCCGATGTACCTGTATCAGTAGAATTATCAGACAAAAAAGTATCTGTACTAGAAGTTATCAATAACCATCTCTTTGCGTTGATATGCAGCTCTTTATTAGAAAAAAAGATGATGAGTTAAGAGAATTGTCTTTTTTTCGCTATGGAATGAAGATAAAGAGATAAAGCCGGAACAAAATATCCTCTATGTAGATTCGCCGCTGTCATTGCCATGGGATGATAAAAAAATTAAATAATAAATTTCTAGAATATGTTTCTAAAGAGATCAATTTAGACGAACAGAGAAGATCAAGAATCATAGACGCTGTCTCCGTTATTAATGAAGAGATATTTCAAGTTTCAAGTGGTTTTAATGCATCTTACGAATTACAAACAGAATGGGATATGGCAAAATATTTAAAAAAATGAGTCATTTTTTTCTGCCGAGAAAGCAGGAAGATCGTTCTTTGATAACCAGATAGAATTTCTAAATTTTATTTCTGACGTTTCTTTTTGGAGGAGCTGTAATTTTCGTAAATCTAAAGAAATTTTTTACTCAAGAACAATATGTTGAGTGGTCAAATCAAGTTATTTTTCTTGGAATACAGGCTCTTCTTATTGAAACAGAAACGTCAATTCAGGATAATATCAATGAGAACAAGCAGGTCGTTGACCTGCTTGATTGTTCTGATGTTATCTCTGATCCAGTTGGGATGGACGTCTCCTTGCAGGGGAGATTTTGCGACAACGGTTTTGGCGCAGTGACATTCTGACTGGTAACTAAACCACTGCAACCATTACCAACCAGGACGTTTTGTTTTGGCGCAGTGACATTCTGACTGGTAACTAAACTCCAACAGATCACCAGCAACGGATCTCTTGGTTTTGGCGCAGTGACATTCTGACTGGTAACTAAACAATGATTTGCCCTCACTGCATGAATAACGGGTTTTGGCGCAGTGACATTCTGACTGGTAACTAAACCTGTTGAGTTCAAACTAAGGAGTTAAATAGTTTTGGCGCAGTGACATTCTGACTGGTAACTAAACCTCAACAGCGCATATACAACAGGGTACTAGGTTTTGGCGCAGTGACATTCTGACTGGTAACTAAACCAAGTGGCCGAGGTTCTATGACGACCCAACGTTTTGGCGCAGTGACATTCTGACTGGTAACTAAACTGAACTTGTACAGGAAAAACAGGGTATCGCGTTTTGGCGCAGTGACATTCTGACTGGTAACTAAACAAGGGCTTGGACATTAGCCCTGAAAACCTTGTTTTGGCGCAGTGACATTCTGACTGGTAACTAAACTGCCGCTTCAATGTATGGGGCAAAGGATTAGTTTTGGCGCAGTGACATTCTGACTGGTAACTAAACTTGAGTGTGGTTTACTGGTTAAGTCTGAGAGTTTTGGCGCAGTGACATTCTGACTGGTAACTAAACATTCACCGTTATTGCTGGTTCACCTGTTTGGTTTTGGCGCAGTGACATTCTGACTGGTAACTAAACGCATTTGTTGCTTGCGTCTCTGGCTACATGTTTTGGCGCAGTGACATTCTGACTGGTAACTAAACTTGTACCAATAACTATCTAATCCTTGCAGAGTTTTGGCGCAGTGACATTCTGACTGGTAACTAAACGCAAAGGTTGAGCTTGCACGTCAATTATTGTTTTGGCGCAGTGACATTCTGACTGGTAACTAAACTGTTTACTCATGTTTTATTCCATCATCAAGTTTTGGCGCAGTGACATTCTGACTGGTAACTAAACCCACTGCTTGTCCTGTGAGCGTATCTGGAGGTTTTGGCGCAGTGACATTCTGACTGGTAACTAAACTTGACGGGTGAAGTCTACATAAACGACACGTTTTGGCGCAGTGACATTCTGACTGGTAACTAAACCACGCTTGACGTGCTAACGGGAGAAGCTAAGTTTTGGCGCAGTGACATTCTGACTGGTAACTAAACTAATGTTTCAGTCGTTTGTCGTACGGGGCGGTTTTGGCGCAGTGACATTCTGACTGGTAACTAAACCCGCTTGTATCGTGTTCACATGGACGCATAGTTTTGGCGCAGTGACATTCTGACTGGTGACAAAAAACTTGCCAGCCGTAAAACTGGGCGTTTTGATGTAGTGATATTTTAACTGGTAATCAAAGCTATAAGTCGGTCATTTACTGGCTGTTTAATTTAAAATGTTCAGAGTTCTAGAAGGTAATCAAATTAATGCAAATGGCATCGTCTTTTAAGTACCACTCTTCTTCACATTCATCTTTAATGAATTTATCAGGAACATACTCTGATCCTTCAAGCCAATACGATTCAAATTCTTGAGCATCAGACTGATCAATAAGCCAGCCTGATAAATCCATAGCTAATGCATTGCCTATTAATGCAATATTGCCTTCGCCACAATCTATATAGAATATTTTTCCCTGTTCGTTTGCTTTTGCTTGAACTAAGAGAAAAAAGTTAACAAATTGCTCGTCTTCAAAGCCATATCTGCTGTCGAGCCCCACTATTTTCTTCATATTGTTTTGTTCTGACATTGATCGTCCCTTTTGTGTATGTCAACTTATAGTGATTTTAACGCAGAAACATCTCAACAAAAAAGCACCTCGGTCATCCAACAAGCGGGGATAGTGGGGCGCTTTGCTCCACCGTGCACATGTTTGCCGTGAGAAGTCATTCGGCTGGGTAATTTCATCAACTATACTTGTGGCGAATAATTTTGACGTAATGTCTCAACGGCACGTTCTTCTCGGCCGGTAGTGGAGATTCTTATATGAAGTCTTTGATTGTGTACTATTCATATTCCGGCATCACAAGAAGGCTTGCAGAGGATATTGCGCTGATTACCGATGGTGAGTTGCTGGAGCTTAAGCCTCAAGATCCCTATTCTTTCTCGTATAACACGGCGGTAAAAGAGGTTAGAGTTCAAATAGAAAAGGGCGTTTGTCCTGCTCTGATGCAATACGATACAGATGTTGCTGACTTTGATACAGTTTTCATAGGATCGCCCAACTGGCTTAGAACATTTGCTCCTCCGGTGCTTTCGTTCTTAAGAGCAACGGATTTAAGCGGAAAGACAATCATTCCGTTCTGCACGCATGGCGGCGGAGGATTAGGAAACATGATTGAGGGGTACCAGAGGGAGTGCGGTGCTTCTCGTGTGATACCAGGGTTAGCGGCAAAAGGTACATATACTTTTAGCGAAGTGCAAAAATGGCTGGATTCGATAGGGTTGAGTGATGCGAGTACTTCTGGCTGAAGATGAGAAGAGAATGGCTGCGGCTATCATGGCCCTATAAAGCCGATGGCGCGCAGCCTCCCTCTATGCAGAGCGAGGCTGCGCGCCATCGGCATACGTAATATATCACACTTTTTCTTGGATAAAAGTACTCTACACAGACGTCTTTCTCGACAAGACGTCTTTTTTTATTTATGCAGGTAGATGGCTATGTAACAAAATATTCTAAGATCGCATATTTATATGTTGACGTGCAGTTTTACAAATATTCTAAATCGCATATTTTTACTTTTATCTGGGATTATTCGGTTGACTCGTCATCATCATGCGCAAGCAGGGAGTTGAACAACTCGTCGATATCGGCTTGACGCTGAGCGGTTTCTTCCTCGGCTAGCGTCCACGTGCCGTCTTGGTAGTAAAGTACGTCACCCTGGCAAGCATTGCTTGGAAGCTCGTTGATAGAAACGGTAAGCATATTGCCTGGCTGATCGTCTAGTTCAAGCACGGCAAGATTGTTGTCTTCAAATCGATCAATGATTGCTTTCATTACTTGGTCCTCGATTTCGACGACGTGCCAGATTTTTCTTGTGAGGTAGGAGCTACAACCGTGCCGGGTTTCTCGCCAGATATATCAATAGTTGTACCATCGCAGGTAATGGTAATGGTTCCGTTGGCGCCCGTTCCCCAAACCTCAACGGAATGTTTATGGAGGGCGTTCAGGACCGACTGCATGGGATGGCCGTAGGAGTTGTCTAAGGCGTACGAAAGGACGGCGTAGGTAGGTGAGAGCCTGCGAACCAGCTGCTCATTTGTGCCTGTTCGGGAGCCGTGATGGGAGAGCTTAAGCACGTCAATATGGCCAGGATTGGCGTCCAGGATGGCGCTTGTGGGCGCGTCTCCCGTGAAGAGGAACGTTTTGGTGCCCACGGTCAGCTTGATGATTATCGAGCAATCGTTGGTGTCGGGGAAATTTGCGTCTTTGGTAGGGCCAAAGGATTTCTAGCTTGTAGGCATCGGTTTGATCGATGATGGTCCCTGCTTCGGCAAGAGTTATCTGCAGGTTATTGTTCTGGATGGCGGTCAGAAACTTCCTGTACGTTGCCGTATTGTTTGTCTTATTTGGTGCGTAAATGGTCCCGATTTGGGTGCTGGAAATGACGTCCGCCATGCCGCCGATGTGATCTTCGTCGGGATGGGTGGCCACCAGGTAATCAATCTTGTTTCGACCAAGTTCTTGGAGCACCTGGGCAATTTTTGGAGCGGACCCCGTGGGGCCTGCGTCGATGAGCATGGTTTTCTCGGGGAGTGCGATGAGAATAGCCTCTCCCTGGCCGACGTCGATAAACTTGATAGTTACGTTTGCGCTGGTCTGAGCGGTGGTGGATAGCGTGCCGGTGTCTGATTGGGACGACGCGGCGGAGCCTTGCTGCGGCGAACCCGCAGGTGACACGACAGTTGGAAGCGGTTGCGTAAGAGCGGCGCTAAAGTAGAGCGTCACGCTCAGCGCGGCAAGCACGATTCCAGCCTTCTGTTTTCCAGCGTATCGCTTGCGCGGTTTGAGCTTGCCTTTTACGAGTTGTTTGGAAGTGCTGGGGTCTTCGTAAATAAGATTGAGCACTCTCGATAACCGGGAACGAAAAAATTGCTGGTAGAAGGTAAGAAAGCAGCGACGGCATCGCAAGTGTTTGAGCCAGAACAAATGCGCCAGCGATTAGTGCTGCGTTTACAACAAGCCTGGTAAGCCCCGACTTCCATCCCTTGAGATAGAACTGCGGAATGCCAAAAAAATGCCAAAGATGAGTGAAAGAATAAGCGCAAATAAGTAATCAGATTGCTTGCCAGAGGCTGTACCGGGTGATTCAGTTTTGCTGTCAAATTGCTTTTGGTTGGGCATAAAACCTCTCTGGACACGTGCGTTCTGAAGAATCTTACCCTATTTGACCAGCCAGTCCAGGGCTTTCTGTATTCTTCCTTCAACGTTTTGGAAGTGATTTCCACGGTTCAGCTCAAACATTGAGGTTATTCCCGCACTCTCTAGCCTGCTGGCGAAAAGTTCTGCGTTTTCTCGCACGTGCATTATTTGTGGATTGGGGGTTCGTGCTTCTCGGTCACCCAGAGAAAGATAGGCGTGTGTGAGGCCGACCACCCCCTCCTCTGAGCTGCTGATCTACGTAGTCTAGAAGGCCTGGGAACCAGAACGATCCCGAGACAGCTCCGATGCGCTGGAAGGTTGGGGTGGGGACGTTGTCGGGCTGGCAACCGCACACAACCTGCTGCGAAACGCCGGCCCAGAGGCTGAACAGACCCGCAAGCGAGTATCCCACAAGCACCCTATACGCCGGTGGCTCGGTGAGCTCCGACTCCGCCCAAGGGATGACCTGGTTGATAAGGGTATCGAGCGTTTTCTGAGCGCCGTCGCCAAAGTTGGATCCCTTGGCAAAAACGCGCGGGGCGCACCAGGGCGAGAAGTTCTCTTCCCACAGGTCAACGCCAACGTTCACTAGGCTGATGCCCTCAGGCACCTGAATGGGGGAGTTGTCGGCCACGTCACCCAAGAGGTAGACAATAGGAGCTCCTGCTACAGATGACATCTGCGTGTGGATGGAAAGTCCGGAGATGATTGTTTTTCTCGCCACGGGGTTGGTGGGGCGTGTGTCTGGCGCGGCGCTCATGCTACTCACCTAGAGCCATCTGCAGGTAGTAGACGTTTTCACGCAGGTGAGAGGCAACTTCGCGGTCGATGACACCCTCAAACTGCAGGCGCGAAATCTGGTCCAACTCAATGCGCAGGGCGTTTTCTGCCACGTCATCGGCGTATTCGCGGGCATCGGCAATCTGCTGCCTAAAGTGAGGTGACATCTTGTGTGAGCTCAGGTTGTAAGGCAGCAGGTAGGAGACTTGGGTGGTGCTGGAACCATGCTCATCATTGACGTTGATGCGGCTCCAAATGGACTCAATTGCCGACTCGTGGTCAATCATCAGATTAGACGCGATGACCGCCAGCTCCTCATCGTCGCCGTTAGCGATGCGCCCCAGGTCATCAAGCTCAGCGTATTCCATTTCAAGTGCGTACAAACACGCCTGGTAGTAGGACTGATCCGCGTCTTCAAGGTGTCTGATTCCGCCGTCGATGATGTGTTGCGCTGCCAGTCTAAGCTCGTGAAGAGCAACGGCAATACGCGAGCGGTGGTTTGTCTTTGCGGCAATGTTTGCAAGAGGTCCGTAGTATCCCACTGACCTGCGGATTGAAGTAATGTCATCGACAATTTGGTCCCAGGGAATAGGGTTGTGCGTTTTAATGTGGCGCTCGCGGAGCTCCTCAAGGCGCTTCTGCTGCACTTCTGTCTCGTGAAGGACCAACTTTTTGATCAGTTTGCCCGAGCCAGGTGCGGTAATGCGAGAGGCAAACAGGCGGTTGGTATAGCGCGTGATAGTTAAACGAAGTGCAGGTAGATACTTCGACAGAGCATTTTCTGACTGCAACATGCTCCTGAGCTCGGCAAGAGTTGCCTCAAGAACGGCAATCTCTCCCTTGTGGAGGCGTTCGGGCAGGTCAGAGTCTGCTTCAGGAGACTTTGACAGCACGGGTAATAAGTTGTCCGCCAAAAGCAACGTGGCGAGAATAACGCCGGCAGCGATGGTAATCAGCAGATCCCTCTGCGGAAACGCTGCTCCGGACTGGGTTGTGAGAGGCAAGGTAAGGATAATCGACAACGTTACCGCACCTTTTGCACCTGCAACAGTGGTAACCAGCACGTTCTTGATGAGCTCGGCCGACGTAATTGAGATGGGTTTTATGGCGCACGTGGGTTTGGGCTGCTCAGCGATCTGCTCCGAGGTTTGCTCCGAGCCCAGTTCAGCGAGCGGCTGGTCGGGTTTCTCGCCGTCGGAGCTGCTACCTGCGTCGTAGTTGCTACCTGCGAGGTCATTCTCGTCGTCGACGTCGTCTTTACCGGTGCAAAGATGGCCACCCTTGTGGAGCTTGTAAGTTTCCAGCGCGTAGAGCCACGCAAAGCGGACACCGTGCATGAACAGGGTAATTGCGATCACGATGCCCAAAATCTGCAGGATATTCAGGCCGCCGTTGGTGCCAGGAAGCACGGCAAGGGGGAGCTGCATTCCTAGGAAGACAAAGATGGTACCGTTGATGAGGAAGCTGATGACTTTCCACGTGGAATCTGAGACTAGTTTTTGGCGGGCGAACAGCGCTTTATTGCTCTGCCTTCGAGGGAGCGCAATCACCAAGCCAGCCGCTACAACAGCCAAAACGCCAGAAACGTGGAAGGTTTCGGCAAGAAGATAGACAAGAAACGGCGTAAGTACTTCATAGAGAACGTTTGCGACGGTGTCCTCGTAACCCAACCTACCAAGCATTGCGTTGATGGCAGAGAAGGCAAAGCCAGTGACAATTCCCATTGCCACGCCACCCACAAAAAGCACCGTGAAAGATCCCGCTGCGTCTACCAGCGAGAACGCACCCGTTACGGCCGCAGCTACGGAGAACTGGAATGCAACGACGCCGGATGCGTCGTTAATCAAGGACTCTCCTGAGAGAAGCGTCTGCTGGCGATGGGTCAAGTGGATGTTGGACTTAAGGGCGGTGACAGTGGCTGCATCGGTTGGTCCCAGGGCCGAGGCCAGCGCAAACGCCGCAGCTAGAGGAATTGAGGGGACCATAAGGTGGAGGGCGTAGCCGACCGAAAGCACGCTGACAACTACCAGAGCAATCGCCAGCGACAAAATACTGTTCAGGTTGAGGAGAAGTGCACGAATGTTGGTTTCTCTCGTCTCGTTGAACAGGAGCGGAGCAATAAAGAGCAGCATAAAGAGCTCGGATTCCAGGTGAACCTCCTGGACGCTGGGCAGCACAAGCGCAACAAGCAGGCCAATAACAACCTGGATAACAGGGATGGAGACGTTGACAAACTTGTCGATAACCGAGGAAGCCGCGACGCAGGTCAAAACAATGAGTACAAATTCGAATGTCTCCACAGGCTTCCTTCCTGGTCATAGGTGGCAACGACGGCGAGCGTCGAGCGACGGGTCCGTGACGAGCAGCGGGTCCGTGGCGAGCGACGGATCCGTGACGAGTGGCGGGTCCACGATGAGCGGCGGGTCCACGAGGGCTCCGAGCACACGGGGCTTCTCGCCAGATAACGCTTCATTCGAGTATATACGGTTTTGCTGCTCTAGCTTGACTTGGCGCAGATAACACATGGTTTCTGCGGTGGTTTGTGAGCTCTATCGACGAGGCTTGGAATTGCGAGCCTGAAAAGTGCATGATGTCTGAGTACATTTACTCAGACATGATGAGAAAAACCGGCAAATAGCTCAGACTTGGTAAACTTTTCCGGCAAATTACTCAGACATGGCGAGAAAATCAGGCTCCATGGAAGGGCGAGCTTGGACGCGCTTTAAACTCTGCCTGAAAAGTGAGCCTGAAAAGTGAGCCTGAAAAGTGCAAAGATTCTGTATTTTGGATACAGATTCTTTGATGAAATCAGGCAAATCCACAGATTCTTTGATATTTTCAGGCAAATTTTACAGATTCTTTTAAGAAATCAGGCGCGGAGCAAATTAGGCGCGGAGCAAAAATTGAGCACCAGCGTCTTTAAGCAAGTTATCAACTGGCATGCAAATTCCTTTTTTAACTGCTGGTTTTCTCCCACAAAGCGATTCATTGAAGAGGTTCATTTGGCGAGAAACTCATCGACCAGAATTATAACAAAGTGCCTCTGCATAACACTACGGAGCAACCGCGTACAACAGAAAAGTGGACATCTGCCCTTTTGACTCGGTGAACGGTAACCGTTTGCCGATAAGCGTTGTTTCGCATCGGTCGGAGGTTTGGTTAACGGTATGTTAGCGTACGCATTGTCTACGTGCGCAAATATCGGATATTTGTAAACCGCATTTCTCGCCAGCCTAAAATTCATGAAAGTCTGCTCAACCTTTCACGGTTTCGTTCTAGATTTACGTAAAAAAGTGCTTGAAAATGTACTTCGCGAGTGTTCGTCGTTTTGTTGTGGAGAGGACCCATTTGTGGCTGCAACAAAGTAGCGAGCTTTCGCAAAAACGTTTATAGGCCTCGTCAGTGTCACGCAAAAGGCGTGCTCCTCCACGAGGTAGGTAGTGTTTCAACTGCAGAAACACAGATTTTAGGAGGGTTTTATGAAGGGTTATGCAATGCTCAAGATCGGCGAGTCCGGCTGGATTGAGAAGGAGACACCAAAGTGTGGTCCTCTGGACGCAATCTGCAAGCCACTTGCGGTCGCAATTTGTACATCTGACATTCACACTCTGTGGGAGGGCGCAATCGGCGACCGCCACAACATGATTCTTGGTCATGAGTGCTCCGCAGAGGTTGTCGAGGTTGGCGAGTGCGTCAAGGACTTCAAGCCTGGCGACCGCGTCCTCGTTCCTGCAATTACTCCAGACTGGAACTCCCTTGAGGCTCAGGCTGGCTACTCCATGCACTCCGGTGGCATGCTTGCTGGCTGGAAGTTCTCCAACTTCAAGGACGGCGTCTTCTCCGAGTACTTCCACGTAAACGACGCTGACGGCAACCTCGCTCACATGCCAGAGGGCATGGATCCTGCAGACGCCTGCATCCTTTCCGACATGGTTCCAACCGGCTTCCACGCAGTTGAGCTGGCTGGCGTTGAGTTCGGCGACACCGTCCTGGTCATCGGCATTGGACCTGTCGGCCTCATGTCCGTTGCTGGTGCTGCACTTCACGGTGCTTCTCGCATCATTGCTGTTGGTACCCGTCCAGTCTGCGTTGAGGCAGCTAAGGGCTACGGCGCAACCGACTTCATCTCCTACAAGGACGGCCCAATCTGGGAGCAGGTCATGGAGCTCACCGGTGGCAAGGGCGTTGACCGCGTCTGCGTCGACGGCGGCGGCTGCGAGACCTTCGAGGACGCTGTCAAGGCACTCAAGCCTGGCGGAAAGATTGGTAACGTCAACTACCTCGGTTCCGGCGACTACGTCAACATTCCTCGCGTCGAGTGGGGCGTTGGTATGGGCCACAAGGACATCCGTGGCGGCCTCATGCCTGGCGGACGTCTGCGTATGGAGAAGCTCTCTAGCCTTGTCACTTCTGGCCGTCTTGATCTTCACCCAGAGGTTACTCACCTCTATCACGGCTGGGATCACCTCGAGGAGGCTCTCTTCACCATGCGTGATAAGCCAGCTGACCTCATCAAGCCAGTTGTTGTTATCGACTAGGTAATCAACTAGGTCGCGTGATTTAGTACGTTTAAGCTGGCGAGAAGTTCGGTTTTCTCGCCAGCTTTTTGCGTTGGTGGGCGCCAACGGAGTTTAGGAAGCGGTTGTATTCATGAAAATCCTTGTTGTATCAGGCTTTCTTGGAGCTGGTAAAACCACCTTCATTCAGGAGCTCGTGCGCCGGACTGGGCGTGATTTTGCTATCTACGAGAATGAATATGGCCAGGCAGACATCGATGCGCGCCGTCTGAGGCAGGACTCCGACCTCAAGGTTTGGGAGTCTACCGAGAATTGTATTTGCTGTTCGGGCAAGCAGGATTTTGCGACGTCGGTGCTGACCATTTCAAATACCATTGACCCCGAGTATTTAATTGTTGAACCAACTGGTGTGGCTAAGCTGCAGAGCATTCTTGATAACGTGAATCAGGTGGCCTGGGAGCGCATTAGTCTGCTGGCGCCAGTCACCGTTGTTGATGCCGTCTCGTGGCAGAGTCAACGCGCTGATTTTCCAGAGATTTTTGATAATCAGCTGAGTGCGGCCGCAAGCGTTGTAGTTTCCAAACTGGCTCCAGGTAGTGAGGATGCTGCTGAGCCCATTAAGCAACTTGCGGCAGAGATGAATCCGCAGGCAGAGGTTATCGCTGAGTCTTCGTATGCTGATATTCCCGACGAGTGGTGGAATGGTCTTCTGACTCGCGCGCTTGACGGTTCTGTTCTTAAAGATGCAGCTGGTGATGAGGACGAAGGTCCCGACTTGGAGACTATGGCGCTGACTCACGCTGAGCTTCCAAGTCCAACGCACTTGATTTGGCTTTTGGATGCGGCGTCGGCTGGCGTTTTTGGAAAGCTTGCTCGTGCAAAGGGCACGCTGTCTTGTGGTAATCAGTGGGTCAAGTTTGACTTGGTAGAGCGCGCATGGGCGATTACGGGCGATGAGCCTCAGGAAGAGTCCAGGTGCGTGTTTATTGGCCGCGACCTGCTGCGTCATGGACTTCGTGAGGTGTTTGTGCCGGCGTTCTGGCATGAGCAGTCGGACTTGGCTGACGAGCACGATCACTCGCACTGCGACCACGAGCACGGTCATTGCGTGCATGAGCACTGCGACCACGAGCATGGACATTGCGAGCATGAGGGCCACGAGCACGACCACGAGGGACACGAGCATCACGCGCACGGCCACGACCACGAGGGACACGAGCACCACGAGCACGGGCACGACCACGGCGAGCACGCGCACGGTGAGCACACGCACGAGCACGAGGGTCACGTGCACAGCGTCGGCCACGAGCACGACCATGGCGAGCACTGAGTCGCAAGCGCATAAAACATGCAACTAAAAAGAGCCTCCGATTGAACTGCCTTCCATTTCTTGGACACGAGAAATGGAAGGCAGTTCAAAACTCACCTAAGTCGGATAATCTGTTAAAAAGACGTATACATGACGCTGAAAATACCCCAATCATGCAGATTATCGTCATTAGATGTATAAAATGCCCACATCTGAGCAGAATATCCGACTTAAGTGTGTTCCGTAGATACAGAATTTCCCGATAGTTAAATTTCTTATATAAGTCTATTCATGTTTAAGCATATCAGATGAAGTTTATGCATAGAGATGTATATCAGGTAGTGCGACCACCTAGCTGCCTAGCTATCTTGATTAGAAACATGTCGATTCTTCGGCGAGGCCTACCAAAGCTGAGCTATTTTGTACGCCAAGCCTAAAAGCCGACGCTAACACGCTGCAGAATCATAATCACCCGCACATGAACTGCCTCCCATTTCTTATGTCCAAGAAATGGGAGGCAGTTCAGATGCGGAGGCTCTTTTGCTAGTTCTTGAGCGAATTGAGTGGAGCGGGGAAGCGACCGCCACGGTGTGCAAGCACCGTGCCCGCAAACTGGTTGACCGGCATAATTGGTGCGGATCCAAAGAGGCCGCCGAACTCCAGGACGTCTCCCTCGTTGTAACCAATAGCTGGGATAACGCGGACCGCTGTGGTCTTGGTGTTGATGACACCAATGGCCATCTCATCTGCGATGATGCCCGCGATGGTCTCCACAGTGGAATCGCCAGGAATGGCAATCATGTCCAGGCCAACAGAGCAGACTGACGTCATTGCCTCGAGTTTCTCGAGAGAAAGCGCGCCGTCTTGAGCTGCGCGAATCATGCCCGCATCTTCGGAGACCGGGATGAACGCGCCAGACAGGCCGCCAACGCTGGACGACGCCATGACGCCGCCCTTTTTGACAGCATCGTTGAGCAGGGCAAGTGCGCAGGTAGTTCCGGGACCTCCGCATTCGCCAACGCCGATGAGCTCCAGAATCTTAGCGACGGAATCGCCAGCTTCTGGGGTAGGCGCAAGACTGAGGTCTACGATGCCCTTCTCGACACCCAGGCGCCTTGAAGCCTCGCGGCTCATAAGCTCTCCTGCGCGGGTAATCTTGAATGCCGTCTGCTTGATTTTTTCGGCAACGTCCATGAGGTTTGCGGAGTCGGGGAGCTCGGCGAGGGCCGCAGCCATGACGCCAGGACCAGAAACGCCCACGTTAATGACGGCGTCCGCCTCTCCGCTGCCGTGGACCGCGCCGGCCATGAAGGGGGAGTCCTCCACCATGTTGGCAAAAACGACCAGCTTAGCGGCACCGTAGCACTGAATGTCGGTGGTGCGACGAGCGGCTTCGAGCACGGTTTTGGCCATGAGCAGGACGGCGTCCATGTTGATGCCTGCGCGCGTAGACGCGACGTTTACCGAGGAACAGACGCGCGACGTGGTGGCCAGCGCCTCGGGGATGGATGCGATGAGTCGGCGGTCGGCGTCGCCAAGGCCCTTGTGGACCAGTGCCGAGAAGCCGCCCAAAAAGTCGATGCCCAGTGTCTCGGCCGCACGGTCCAGTGTGTGAGCCAGCGGGGTCAGGTCTTGCGCCGAGGTACATGCCGCAATCTGCGCGATTGGCGTGACGGAAACGCGCTTGTTGGCAATGGGGATGCCGTACTCGCGCTCCAGGTCCTCGGCCACGGCCACCAGGTGCTCGGCCTGGCGCGTGATGCGGTCGTAGACCTTCTGGCACATGCGATCCAGGTCCTCGTCTGCGCAGCTATTGAGCGAGATGCCCATGGTAATGGTGCGCAGGTCAAGGTTTTGCTCGCTGACCATGGCGAGGGTTTCGGCGATTTCCTGTGGAGTGATGTTCATGCGCGTCCTCTCGGAATGCGGTTGTCGTGAGCGGGGCGCCGGGGCGTAGTGCAGCTTGCGTGCGGTGCTGGGGCGAAGGCCGCAGCTTGCGTGCGGTGCCGGGGCGTGGCGCGGTTGTCGTGTGGAGACAACGTCTGGCTTTTGGCGGACGACCAGCCGCAGGGGTTTCTCGACTATTATACTTAAGCAACAACGATAAACGGGGCAAGTTGCGAGGTAACGTGGCAGAAAAAGTCACCCTAAAAACGATTGCGCGCGAGGTGGGGCTGTCGCCCGCCACGGTTTCGCTGGTGCTGAACGGTCGGCCGGTGCGCGTGAGTGACGAGAACCGCCGCCGCATCCTCGACGTTGCCCGTCGCGAGCACTACATTCCCAACCAGATTGCAAGAAGCCTGGTCACGCAGCACACGCAGACGCTGGGGTTGATCGTACCGAATATCGAGAGCCGGTTTTTCTCGTCGTTTGCAAAGATGCTGGAGATGAAGTGTCGCCGCCGCGGGTATGCGCTGTTCATCACCAACTCGGATAACAGCACGTCAAATGACGCGGACCTTGTGCGACTGCTGGTCAATCGCGGCGCCGACGGTATCTTTATTATCACGTCCGACGAGGTAGAAGCCTCAAAGCAGCTCATCGCCGACCTGGAGCAGCTGCCCGTGCCGTACGTCATGGTGGACCGAACCATCGACGCGCTCGACTGCGACAAAGTCACGTTCAACAATGAGCTTGGCGGCTATCTGGCCACAAAATACCTGCTAGATCACGGTCATCGCCGGATCGCGTGCATGGTCAACACCGCCTCCAACACCGGCTGCGCGCGCCTCAACGGCTACGTTCGCGCACTTGGCGAGAAGGGCCTGGAGCTGGATCAGTCGCTTGTGCTGACCAGCGATTATTACATTCCTGATGCGTATCTTGCAGCTCAGCAGCTGATTCGCGTGAATGCTACGGCGGTTGTTGCGACGTCGGACAACATTGCGTTGGGCTTGCTGCGCTATCTGTACGAGCGTGGCTTGCATGTTCCGCGCGACTATTCTGTTGTCGGATACGATAACAGCATTTCAGACGCGCTGTTCGAGCCAGCGCTGACCTCGATCGAGCAAAATGTTGATGAGCTTTCTGACGCCGCGCTTTCGATTATGTTCCGTCGTCTGGGCGAGCATGGGGCTGATGTTGTGCAGAGAGCTGCGACGCAGCAGCTGCGACGCAATCAGCTGCGACGCAAGAAGCTGCGACGGAAGCAGCCGCGACGCAATCAGCTGCGACGCAATCAGCCGCGACAGGCAAAAATAACGGCATCGAAGCGCAGGATGACAGCGCGTCAATCCAGATAATCCTTGAGCCACGCATGATTGAGAAGAATAGTGTGCGTCTTTTGGGGCGCTAATCAGATTTCTGCATATTTGTGCGTCTGTATTCATTCTGATGAATACGTAATTTTTGAGCTCAAAATTATGTACCGAAAAAGGTAAAAAACCCGTTTAGTTGGAAATGAAAATTGAAAATTAGCTGTTTTATCTCCAACTAAGACGATTTTTTACCGCACTCAAAAAAACTTTTATCTGGGCAAACGTTGTATGCAGAAAAATGAAATCTCCAACTAAACGCATTTTTTACCACTTTGGTGTGTATACGCTTTACATGGGCACCATTTTGGTTGCATTTTGGCATTGTGGGTACTGTTGGGGGATTGTTTTGCTGCTTAAAAGACAGCTTAAGCGTCTCTCAGGAAAGAAATTTCAAGAAATCTCACAGTGATAAAACGTTTTATCACTTAGAGTATTATTTGAAACATAGCCGAAGCATCATACTGTTATGTATGTGTTGTTTTATGCGTACCCAGTTGAGTGCGAACAAAACACTCGCTCAGGTGATGGAAGCAACGAGGTTGCCTAACCTGCGTAAACGCGCAGGCGGCAGCCCAAGAAAAGGAGGAGCACATGGCTCAGCCCGTGTACGGCACACCTTGGCAGACCCTGAATCAGCCTGTATCTGAGGACGAGCTTGCCGGCGTCGATAGGTATTGGCGCGCAGCTAACTACCTGTCTGTTGGTCAGATTTATCTTCGCAGCAACCCTCTTATGAAGGACGGTTTCTCTCGCGAGGACGTTAAGCATCGCCTGGTTGGCCACTGGGGAACCACCCCAGGCCTGAACTTCCTGTTCGGCCACGTCAACCGCTTCATCCGCGACCACAACCAGAACACCATTTTCCTCATGGGCCCTGGTCACGGTGGACCTGCAGGTACCGCACAGTCCCTGCTCGACGGCACATATCGCGAGACCTACCCATTCATCACCGACGATGAAGAGGGCCTCCAGAAGTTCTTCCGCCGCTTCTCTTACCCAGGCGGAATTCCTTCCCACTACGCACCTGAGACTCCAGGCTCCATCCACGAGGGCGGCGAGCTGGGCTACACCCTGTCTCACGCATACGGCGCTGTCCTGGACAACCCATCCCTGCTGGCAGTCGCTGTTGTTGGCGACGGCGAGGCAGAGACCGGCCCACTTGCAACTTCTTGGCAGACCAACAAGTTCATGGACCCACTGACCGATGGTATCGTTCTCCCAATCCTGCACCTCAACGGCTACAAGATTGCTAACCCAACCATCCTTGCTCGTATTTCTGACGGTGAGCGCGACGAGTTCTTCCGCGGCATGGGCTATCACCCATACAACTTTGTTGCTGGCTTCGACGACGAGGACCACGCATCCATCCATCGTCGTTTCGCAGCTCTTCTCGAGGCCGTCTTCAACGAGATCTGCGCTATCAAGACTCGCGCAGCTGCAGGCGACGCATCCCGTCCTTACTACCCAATGATCATCTTCCGCACCCCTAAGGGTTGGACTTGCCCTCCTTACATCGACGGCAAGAAGACCGAGGGCTCTTGGCGCGCACACCAGGTTCCACTGGCATCCGCTCGCGACACCGAGGCTCACTTCCAGGTCCTTCGCGACTGGATGAGCTCCTACAAGCCAGAGACCCTCTTCACCGAGAAGGGCGCAATCCGTCCAGAGGTTACCGCTTTCATGCCTAAGGGCGACCTCCGCCTCGGCGCTAACCCTAACGCAAACGGTGGCGCAATCCGCCGCAACCTCGTCCTTCCTGACGCAAAGAAGTACGAGATCCCAGTTGCCGAGAAGGGCCACGGCTTTGGTGCTACTGAGGCAACGCGCGTCCTTGGCGAGTACACCGCTGAGCTCATCAACAGCAACCGCTCCGAGTTCCGTATCTTCGGACCTGACGAGACCGCTTCCAACCGTCTGCAGCCATCCTTCCAGGTAACCGACAAGCAGTGGTTCGGCGGCTTCAACGACGACTTCGAGAACGACGAGCACATCTCCCCAGTTGGTAACGTTATCGAGCAGCTTTCCGAGCACCAGTGCGAGGGTCTGCTTTGAGGGCTATACCCTGACCGGCCGCCACGGCATCTGGTCCAGCTACGAGTCATTCGTTCACATCGTTGACTCCATGATCAACCAGCACGCTAAGTGGCTCGAGGCTACCGTCCGCCACATTCCATGGCGCAAGCCTATCTCCGCTCTCAACCTGGTCCTTTCCAGCCACGTTTGGCGTCAGGACCACAACGGATTCTCTCACCAGGATCCTGGTTTTGTTGACATCATGCTCAACAAGAGCTTCAACAACGATCACATCACCAACATTTACTTCCCAGCAGATGCTAACCTCCTGCTTGCAGTTGGCGAGAAGTGCTACACCTCCACAAACTGCATCAACGCAATCTTTCGCTGGTAAGCAGCCTGCTCCAACGTGGGTAACTCTCGACGAGGCTCGCGAGGAGCTTGCAGCTGGCGCTAAGGAGTGGAAGTGGGCTTCCAACGCTGAGGCTGGCGAGGAGGACATTGTTCTTGCATCCTGCGGCGACGTCCCAACTCAGGAGCTCCTGGCAGCTCTTGACATGCTTGGCAAGCTGGGCATTAAGGCTCGCTTCGTCAACGTTGTTGACCTGCTCAAGATCCAGAACGCTTCCGAGAACAACGAGGCTCTCTCCGACGAGGAGTTCACCAAGCTCTTCTCCGCAGACAAGCCAGTTCTCTTTGCATTCCACGCATACGCAGGTTCCGTCCGTCGTCTGATTTGGAACCGTCCAAACCACGACAACTTCAACGTTCACGGCTATGAGGAGCAGGGTTCCACCACAACTCCTTACGACATGCTGCGCCTGAACAACATGGACCGTTGGGCACTTGCTGCTGACGCTCTCCGCATGATTGACGCTCAGAAGTGGGCAGATCAGATCGACGAGTGGGAGAAGTTCCGCACCGAGGCCTTTGAGTTTGCTGTCGAGAAGGGCTATGATCACCCAGCATTCACCGACTGGTCTTGGCCAGACGCTTCCGATGCTGATCAGGCTATCTCTGCAACTCAGGCAACTGCCGGCGACAACGAGTAACACGCCACGAGCTGCGAGCGCCGAGCGCCGCGTACGAGCTGCGAGCGACGAGCGCGTGGCGCGACCGCGCTAGCTGCACAAACGTGCTTTCCGCCCGGTATCCACTTCATGTGGGTACCGGGTTTTCTTGTGCGAAAGCGCTGCTAGTGGACGGGTTTCTCGCCAGACGCGCGGCGTGCCCACCGCGCTAGCTGCGACCGACGTGCGGCACAATCGCGCTAGCTGCACAAATGTACCTTCCGCCCGGTATCCACTTCGTGTGGGTACCGGGTTTTCTTGTGCGAAAGCGCTGCTAGTGGACGGGGTTTCTCGCCAGACGGTGGTGTGTCCGGTGTGCGCCTAGCGCGCGACCAGCGCGCGCCTGATTTCTGCAAAGAATCTGTAACTTTTGCCTAAAAATACAAAAGAAACTGTGGATTTGCCTGATTTTGTCAAAGAATCTGTATCTGAAATACAGATTCTTTGCACTTTTTAGGCGGGCTTTGAAGTGTGTCCGAAGCTGATTTCGAAAGCCCCTTCATGAGGGCTCTCTTGAAGCCTTATTTTCTCGCCATGTCTGAGTAATTTGGGACGTAACTGCGCCCGCGCACCCAGGTGGTAAAAAATGCGTTTAGTTGGAGATTTCATTTTTCTGCATACAACGTTTGTCCAGATAAAAGTTTTTAGTGCGGTAAAAAATCGTCTTAGTTGGAAATAAAACAGCTGAATTTCAATTTTCATTTCCAACTAAACGGCTTTTTTACCTTTTTCGGCACATAATTTTGAGGACAAAAATTACGTATTCATAGAAATGCATTTAATAGCACAAATATGCAGAAATCTGATTAGAGAACTAAAGAACGCACGCTCTTCTTCTCAATCGTGCGCGGCTCAAGGATTATCTGGATCGAAGCACCATCATCCACCAACTCACCTGCGCTTTTCTGACCCGCTCCGTCAACCTTCGCGGCGACACCCGTCGCGCTCCCCGCGTCGTCGCCGCTACCTGCGCCCGGCGCGGCCAGCGCGCTCGTCCAGCTTGGCGCGGACGGCGGCTTTGAACGCGGCAGCATCCGTCATCCACGGAACGTGCTTGCCGCCGATAATGTTGAACGGCTCGTCTCCCTTAGCCAGCAAGTACACCAGCGACGGACGAGGGTCGTCGTAAGCTGCGGAAACTGCCTCGTAAATGGCGTCGTAGCGGTCAAGGATAATCTTGTGCGCGGCGCCCTCGGGCGTGGCCTCGGCCATCTGAGCGCAAATCACCGCAGGATCTTCCATGTTGCAGTCCTCGGTGGTGTAAATCATCAGGTCCGCCCACTTGGCCGCCTCTTCAGGCAGCTCCTGGCGACGGTTGTATGCCTTTCCGCCAACGGCTCCCATGACCACATAGCGGCCATAACCAGGGAATTCCTTGGACGTTGACGAGAAAAGCTTCTGGTAGGAAAGCTTGTTGTGGGCGTAGTCGACCAAGCCCGTTACTTTGTTGTCAGGCGAGCTCAGCAGCTCCATGCGACCTGGCACCTTAACGTTCATCAGCGGAAGCACAGCGTCCTTCTCGCGAATGCCCAGGTAATCGGCAACGGTGATTGCCGCAAGAGCATTCTCCACGTTAAAGAGGCCGGACATAGGCAGCGCAGCGGCGCCGGTCCACGTTGGGGTATGCACGGTGAACGTGACCATGCCCTGGTGAGGGGGGTGATTTCGTCCGCCCAAACGGCGGCGTCGGAATCGGTTGTGGAGAAAGTCAGGACCTTCTCGCACCTCTGCGCACGCTCCATGACCTGGTCAAACATCATGGTGTTCTTGTTGATGACGGCCACGTGAGCAAGATCAAAAATCTTCAGTTTGCTCTCAAAGTAATCTTCAAAAGTAGGGTGTTCAACAGGGGAAATGTGATCGGTTCCAATGTTTAAGAACACCGCGACGCTCAGATTGAGGCCAACCGTACGGTCGTACTTGAGTCCCTGGCTGGAAATCTCCATGTCAACGTAGGGGAGACCAGCCTCTGCGGCGTGCTTGAGATGGCGCCACAGCTCAGGAGCCTCGGGCGTGGTGTTATGCGCGGGCTGCGTGTCCTTTGCCGTCAAACACCTCGATGCCGCCGATTACGCCGCACTTGGAGTACGGCTCGTCGCCGTCGAGGATGGCGCGCAGCATATACGAGCAGGTAGACTTGCCTTTTGTGCCCGTAATGCCGATGGTAGTGAGCTTCTTGTCGGGATGGCCCGCAACGCCCGCAGCCGCATAGGCCATGGCAAGGCGCACGTCATCCACGCGAATAGCGGCCACGTTTGGCGCCACTGCCTGCAGTTCTTCCGCAAGCGACTGCTGGCAGAGGTACGCAACGGCTCCAGCCTCTACCGCGCTTGCTAGATACGCTGGCGAGAAACTCGCGCCCTTGCAGACAAACAGCGAGCCAGGGGTGACCTCACGAGAATCGCTTGCAACATCGGTAAGCTGTGCGTTTTGATCAACCGCGTCAAGATGCGCGGTAGTGTACTCGATGTTCTTGCTGGTAAAGAGCGCCAGGAGCTCGTGTAATGTCATCCTCAAAAGTCCTTCGATAGCTGTTTGGCGCAAGCACAGCGCCCCAAAGACAGTATCAATAGTTTAGCCGTCTGCCCCCAATTGTGCTGACGACATCGCAACTTTCTTGGCCCTTGCACGTCAACCTCATACCTTTATGGCGAGAAAATCTTTGATTTTGCTTGACTCACTGAGAGTTGCGAGGTATAGTACTTGTTCGCGCAAGCGTTTACATTGCGGGGTGGAGCAGTCTGGTAGCTCGTCGGGCTCATAACCCGAAGGTCGTAGGTTCAAATCCTGCCCCCGCGACCATAAAAATTTCAAGCCCGCCCTCGGCGGGTTTTTTTGTTGCTCGGCATCCGGGTGGGGCGACGCGCCATCGAAGCGGCGGCGCGATGGGCGCGGCTCCCGGTGTCGACAAGCGCTATCTCGAGCGTTGTGCGCACAAGATAGGCTGCTTGCTTAGAGCTGAAAATCTGTCTCATGCTGCAGGAATTAGCACTCACACAAATGCATTACTGCTAGAATGTATTCACGTTGTATTTACTCAAAGGCAGGTGCACGAGGTGAAGTATTCGGAGCTTGTGAACAGCGGCGCTACCGAGATGGAACTGCAGGAGCAACTCGTTGGCGGCGTTCACTGACGCTATAGCTCAGCTCTTGGGGTACTTGACTTGGCGCGATGTCAAAACAGCGCTGATAGTGTTTCCCGGAAGCGCAGGTTTGACGATGTCCTCGCACATGTGAGCAATGCCCTTCAGTCACATGAAGATATCCGCAGTTTCAAGGCTATCGACAGGAATGAACTCGACTGCCAGTTCGTGAGAAGCGATAAACCTGGCCAGATTACTCACGTACGGGTTTTGGTCTTCGACCTGTATTCAGAACAAAGGGGGAAGCTGTGAGCAAGGCGGCGATACAAATAGACAATCAACACTCGTGGACGGGCTTCTATCAGGAGTTCGCAGACAAGCTGCTCGCATACAAGAACGACCGGCAGAAGCTTATCTCTGTGCTGAACGACGTGTATTCGCGCATCGGGATGCAACTGCCCAAGCTCGAGGCAGATGAGCTCCAAGACATCGATCCGTTCACCGTCTTCGACCTCTTCAACAAGGGCATCACGGACGCAAACCGGAAGAAGATCATCGCCGGCATCGCCGAGGTATTCGGCGTCGGGGCAGGCCAGCCCACGGACTTCGAGGGTATCCCCGTACTCAACAACCTCAACGCGACCTTCTATGCCTTCTCCGATGACGATCGGGAGCGGCGAGAACGACATCGACAACCTTTGGCACGTGTTCGAGGCCGAGGTTGCGCTTGCCGCTGACGATAGCGAAGCAAACAGGAAGGCATTCGTCGAGGCATTCGATGCCACCGTCACCCAGTTCACGCTTGGTTGGAAGCTCACCATGGGCCTCTACTGGGCAAGGCCCTACAGCTTCATCAGCCTGGACCCGCGCAACCGCTGGTTCATGGCCGACGTCGCAAAGGCGGGCGCTGCAATCGCGGACATAGTGCCGAAGGAGAAGGACTCGCCAGTTCACGACGGAGAGCGCTACCTTGCCATCTGCGACACCATCAAGTCAGAGCTTGGAAGCGACGGATGCCCGTATACAGACTTCCCCTCGCTGACAGCTGCCGCCTTCGTGGAGTCCGAGCGCGTCAGCCAGGAGAGGAAGGCTGCCGAGAAGGCAGCAGCTGTGAAAGCGGAGGAAAACGCCCTCGGAGACGAGGGTGTCAGGACCACGCACTACTGGACCTACTCCCCGGGAGACGGCGCCGCTAGGTGGGACGACTTCTACGCGCGCGGCATCATGGGCATCGGCTGGAGCAAGCTCGGCAACGTCGAGCAGTACGCTAGCAAGGAAGACATCCGCAAGAGCCTGCGCATCCTGTACAGCAGCAAGTACTCGCAGAAGAATTCCGCACTCGCGCTCTGGCAGTTCTCTCGTGAGTTGAAGCCGGGCGATGTCGTCTTCGCGAAGCGGGGCCGTAGCGTGATCATAGGCCGCGGCGTCGTCGAGGGGGGGACTACCAGTTCGACGACAATGGCGACTCCTACCCGAACATCCGCAAGGTACGCTGGACGCACGGCGGAGAGTGGCAAACAGAAGACCTCCTCGCCAGGAAGACCCTGACGGACATCACCGCCTATCCCGACCTCGTTGAAAAGCTCAGCTCGTTCTTCGAAGAAGAGGGCAGCGAAGCCGAGGAGGAAGCGGGAGAAGTCGAATACCCGACGTACACACCCGAGGACTTTCTCTCGGAGGTCTACATGGACGCCGAGCGCTACGGGACCCTCGCCAACGTCCTGCGCGCGAAGAAGAACATCATCCTGCAGGGCGCCCCGGGCGTGGGCAAGACCTTCGCCGCAAAGCGCCTGGCCTATTCCATGATGGGTGTGAAGGACGCCGAGCGCGTGATGATGGTGCAGTTCCACCAGAGCTACAGCTACGAGGACTTCATCGAGGGGTTCCGCCCGAATGCGCAGGGCTTTGACCTCGAGAAGGGCACGTTCTACAGCTTCTGCAAGAAGGCGCAGGACGACTCTGACAACGACTACTTCTTCATCATTGACGAGATCAACCGCGGTAACCTCTCGAAGATCTCGGTGAGCTGTTCATGCTCATCGAGAACGACAAGCGCGGACCGAGGAACACGCTGCAGCTGCTCTATTCGCACGAGCTGTTCTATGTCCCGAGCAACGTCTACCTCATCGGCATGATGAACACAGCGGACCGCTCGCTCGCCATGCTCGACTACGCCCTGCGCCGCCGCTTCGCGTTCTTCGACCTCCGCCCCGCATTCGACACGGAGAGCTTTGTCGCGTACCAGGAGGGGCTTGCCAGCGAGAAGTTCGACAGGCTCGTCGCCTGCGTCGTGAAGCTGAACGAGGCGATTGCTTCCGACGAGTCGCTCGGCGACGGCTTCTGCATTGGCCATAGCTACTTCTGCCGCATGACTCCGGACGACGTGACGGACGAGAAAAGCTCTCAGCAATCGTCGACTACGAGCTCGTGCCGATGCTACGCGAGTACTGGTTCGACGAGTCCTCCAAGGTCGACGAGTGGGCCGGCAAGCTGCGCAGGTCCATCCAGTGATCCGGATACAGAACATCTACCACATGCTCGCCTACGCGTTCCAGACGCTGCAGGGGCAGGGCTACCGCGACGTCGCTGCCGAGGAGTTCGACAACACCGCCGACCTCCTCGCCGAGATACTGGCGCGGGGCGTGAGCCTGCAGCTCAAGCGCGGTCTCGGCCGGGAATACGTCGACCGCGAGGAGGCGCTCTCCTCCCCGAGGGGAAAGATTGAGCTGTCCGAGTCCCTGAAGACCCGCTCAATCCTGCGCAGGCAGCTGGTCTGCAGCTACGACGAGTTCAGCACGGACACGCGCATGAACCGCATCCTCAAAGCGACGATCGTGCTCCTGGTCCGCTCTGGCATCGACAAGGTGCGCAAGAAGGCGCTCAGGCGGCTGCTACCGTACTTCGTGGACGTGGGCGACGTAGACCTTGCACATGAGGACTGGCACATGCGCTTCGACCGGAACAATCAGGCCTACCGCATGCTCATGAATGTGTGCTGGCTGGTCGTGAAGGGCCTCCTCCAGACGCAGGAAGACGGAAGCATCCGCATGATGGACCTCCTCGACGAGCAACGCATGAGCCACCTGTACGAGAAGTTCATCCTTTGAGTACTACAGACGCGAGCACCCAGAGCTTTCTGCAGGGGCGCCGTACATCAGCTGGGCGCTCGACGACGGCTTCGACGATATGCTCCCCGCCATGCACACTGACATAACGCTCGAGCAGGGCACGACTGTCCTCATCATCGACGCGAAGTACTACAGCCGCACAATGCAACAGCAGTTTGACAAGCGAAGCGTCCATTCGAGTAACCTGTACCAGATCTTCACCTACGTGAAGAACAAGGAAGTGGAGCTTTCCAGTATCCCCAAAGCCCACAGTGTATCGGGCATGCTGCTCTACGCAAAGACCGACGAAGAAATTCAGCCTGATGGTGTGTACCAGATGAGCGGCAACCAGATAAGCGTGAGGACGCTCGATCTCAACCAGCCTTTCGAGGAGATACGCTCGCAGCTCGATGGAATTGCCAAGGCATATTTCTCAAAGGAGGAGCCTGTGTTTGAAGGACTGACGAAGCACCTGCCTGCCATTGAGAAAGCCGAGAGATTTGGCAACTGGGTCGTAGACCGAGAGAGCAAGGGCACTATGGATGACCCAATTCAGATGCCTTACGTGGACTACGAAACGACAGTCACGAATGTTGAACAGGCAATCTACGACTTTGCGGACGAGCATCCCGAATATGAACTCACGCATTACCGCGACATACTCGAGCGCAACGGGCTTGAGTGGGGCAGCCAGGCAATGTCCAGAGCAGACGTGTCGGATTTCGACGGCCAGGCGGTGATGGCACTTCTGCTGGGAGCCGTGAGGGCAGAACGCTTCTGCGACGGAGCGCTACTTGGCTTCTTTGAGGACGGGAGCATTAGACGCTGGCTGTTGAGGCTGCGCGAGATTGACAATGGAGGCAGCAATGAGCGATGACTTGAGCTTTGCCATAGAGATACCTTGCGATGAGGATGGGTTCGTCTTGCTGCAATGCCCCTGTGCTTTAGGTTCGCGCTGATTGCCTCATGCGACCTCTCGTCAATGCTCTTTCTCATGGCCGTCTGGCTTCTCGTGTTGGGGGGATCCGATCTCAAGGCGAGACGGAGTCAGTGTACGAAAGGACTGCCAAAATGAAGTTGGAGATGTAGAAGAAGTAGATTTCTACAGAACGTTGGAGATGCAAAAGCACAAAGCGCCTAATTAGTACAGTATGCTCAGGTGAGATAGATGAAAAAAATTTACGAAACCTCTATCCTAATTTACTCATAACCCGAAGGTCGTAGGTTCAAATCCTGCCCCCGCGACCATAAGAATTTTAAAACCCGCCCTCGGCAGGTTCTTTTGTTACTCAGGCAAGTCACTATGACAGGATACTAAACCTCCCTGTGTGCACTGCCTCTATGCATCAAAACCAAAGTTCAGCAAGCGTTGTAACCTCAGTTCAAGACCATTGTGATGATTATAGGAATCGATCATACGTTTATGGTTAGGAGCAGCAGATGCTAGTTTCTCAACCAGTGCATCTGTTGTCTGTCTCACTGAGCGCAGGGGCTCAGGATGGTTTATACCTTCGCGCTCGCCACTTGCAATACACCAGCGAATCTCTGAACGCACATGACTTGTATCAAAGGTTTTAACAAAATCAGGAAACCACGTGCTTGGGCTGGCAAGAAGATACTGGTCAAAGTAGCAGGTTGTCTGCATCTCAAAGAGACCACACAAACCCGACAATGAATAACCTAGAAGCGTAAGCGGACAGTCATTCTGAGCGGTATGGGTAGCTAGGGCAGCGTACTTCTCGACAGTTGGAAGTACGATGTCTGAGAGAAATTCTCTTCCAAATCCTCCAAAGTCTGGAGCCTCAACACGTGTGCTTGGAGCTGGCCAAGGGGAATAGCAGTCTTGATTAGACGGCGCGGTAATGGTGAGGCATTGGGGAAGTTTTGTGGCGTCAAGTTTTCCAGAAGAAAGAAGAGAAGTTATCTTTGGCATCAACAGAGAGCCATGGAGAACAACAAGAAGACCTGGGACTTTGGAGCGTTCTCCAATAGTGATTGTGCTGTCTGGTAGAGCTGATAAATCCATGAAAATCCTTGTCTGTTACTGTCTGTTAGCTACCAGCGATGTACATCGCCGGACGGTAGATCCCATAAAGAGATGTAGCTATTTTAGACATTTCTTACTATGTCCGACTTCTCATAACTCAAAAAGTAAGTTATATTTAACTCTCAAATTTTCTGCTCTGACTGCAACTTATGTCTTATGTGCAAAGAAACGCAGCGTATCTTTTGAGGGGTAACGTATGATAAGAAAAGCCGGTCCGTTCCGTCTTTCATGGGCGTTCTCGTTGCAATTCTGGCAGCGAGCATTGTAATAACTTCGACGATGGGTGCCATTGGTGTGTCCCTACAAGACGCATATGCCGTGCTGACACATCATCTTTTTGGTATGCCGCTACCGGAGGCTCTAGCTGCAGGAGGACCTGTCGAGAAGGTCGTTTGGTCGCTGCGCTTTCCTCGCATCATCTTAGGAGTGGTAGCTGGAGCTGGCCTTGCGCTTGCGGGCGTTGTCATGCAGGCATCGGTTCAAAACACCTTGGCTGAGCCGTATATTTTGGGCATTTCATCAGGAGCTTCGTGCGGAGCCACCTGTGCCATCATGCTTGGAGCCGGCGCGGTACACGTTGTGGGAATTTCTTCGGTGCCGCTGTTCTCGTTTATTGGCTCAACAATTGCCACGATTGGCGTTTTGTTGCTGGCATCTACCGGCGGCCATATGACGTCGTCAAAGCTTGTTCTCTCGGGCATGATTTTGAATGCCCTGTTCACAGCGCTGTCTAATTTCATCATTACTATCGCTGCTAACGCTGAGGGCATGATGGATCTGAAGTTCTGGACCATGGGCTCTTTGGCACGAGCAAGCTGGGGAAATGTTGGCGTTTCCGTTGTTGTAGTACTTCTCGTCAGTGTGTTTTTCTTAACGCAGTTCCGCTCACTCAACGTGCTTCTGATGGGAGACGAGGCTGCAACAACGCTTGGCCTCAATACTAATTTGTGCAGATGGGCATACTTGACCATTTCTGCACTCATGGTTGGCACGCTTGTTTCATCAGTAGGAACCATCGGTTTTGTTGGCCTTATCATTCCGCATATTGCGCGCTCGTTTGTTGGGTCCGATCACCGAAGACTGGTGCCAACTGCGCTGGTACTTGGAGCTATTTTCATTCTCTGGGCAGATGCCTGTGCTCGTACCGTCCTAGGCAACGCCGAAGTTCCTATTGGCATTCTGACCGCTGTTGTTGGTGCGCCCTTCTTTGTCTACATCATGGTTGCACGTAACTACAGCTTTAGGGATGGTGAGTAGCATGCGCCTTGAAGTGCAAAATGTTTCGGTCACCATTCACAACAAGCCGATTGTAAAGGACGTCTCGCTTAACGTGGCAGATGGCGAATTTGTGGGCATCCTTGGCCCTAATGGATCCGGCAAGTCAACGCTTTTGCGAGCAATTTATGGCCTTGGTCATCGCTATGACGGCCAGATTTTATGGGACGAGCGCGACGCCACTGAGATATCACGACGTGACTTTGCGCGCAAAGTTGCAGTTGTAGCCAGTTTAACTCGCTGTCCTTTGACTTTACTGTTCGCGAGATTGTGTCGCTGGGACGCAGTCCTCATCAGTCGGCGCTGTCAAAAGAAACCGATCACGACGAGGCAATCGTTTCTGACGTTATTCAGAAAGTTGGCCTTTCTCGCTTTGAAGATCGCTCTTTTGCCACGCTTTCAGGTGGCGAGAAACAACGTGTCATGTTGGCTCGTGCGCTGGCTCAGGAACCAGAGTTTCTGGTGCTTGATGAGCCTACTAATCACCTGGATATCACGTACCAGATTGATATTTTGCGCCTTGTTCGCAATCTTGGTATCAGCTGCCTGGCTGTTTTGCATGACATTGTGATGGCAGCTCATTATGTCGACCGTCTGTATTTCTTAAAAGAGGGGACTATTGTTTCCGAGGGAACACCTGAGGACATTGTGACCCCTGAGTTACTTGCTGATGTGTATGGCGTTGAGGGTGCGGTGAGGCCATCAACTGCTGGAAACGGTATCAGCATTGATTACGTGTATTAATCGCCTGTTGAGTATCAACAGATGAATGAAAGGATATCCGATGGATCCTCGTGTAAGTTCAAATCTCTTTACGAGAAGGAATTTTTTGAGCATTGCGGCAGGTTTGCTGCAACTGCTGCTGGACTGGGTCTTACTGCGTGCAACAATGCAACGTCTAGTCCTTCTACCCCTGCTACAGAAGAAAAGAAATCGGCCAATACGAGCTATCCCGTATCGTTCAAGCTCTATGACGGTGACGGCAACGAGTTTGAGGCAAAGTTTGACAAGGCTCCTGAGAGCGTTGTTACCTTGACAGACTCCGCCGCTGAGATTCTGCTGCGTCTGGGCCTTGGCTCCAAGATTATTGGCACTATCAAGCCTGATGCACCAATGCCTTCAGACATTGCTGATGAGTATGCGAACATCAAGCAGCTGGGCGATAAGAAGAGCCTCTCTCGCGAGGTTGTTGTTGCCGCTAATCCAAACCTTATTGTGGGACGCTCACGTCTCTTTACTTCAAAGGACCAGACTTCTCCAAAGGACTACGCTGACCTAGGCATTTCTGTCTATACACAGCTGGCATCTTCTGAGCAGGGCGATCCAACGCTTGCCGGAATTATCTCTGATATTAAGAACCTTGGATCTATTTTTGACGTTCAGAGCAATGCCGACACCTATACCGCTGACCTGCAGAAGCGCCTTGATGCCATTAACGAGCGCGTTAAAGCACACGAGAAAGATGCAAAGAAGACCGTGCTTGTTATGACCAATCTCAAGGACGGCACGTTTGGTCTCTTTGGTGGTAGCGAGAAGAGCCTTGAGTTTACTATCATCGACCAGCTTGGAGCTACTCCTGCAACAACCCAGTCTGCAAACGGCCTGACGTATGAGAATCTGATTAAGTTCAATCCTGACGTCATTATTTACGTCACCGCAGAGCGCAATAAAGCAACTGACGCTGTAGCTAAAGACACTCTTCTGGGCGAGAGCTCTCTGCAGAACGTCCCCGCTATTGCCAACAAGAGCATCGTAGAGATTCCTTATTCAGAATATATTGATTACTCGCCACGTGCATTTGATTCTGCCGAGAAGATCCTTGAGGCTCTGTATCCTCAGAAATAGACGTATTTGAACTTACGACGCTGCAGAGACCAAGCAGGAATTCCATTTCCTGCTTGGTCTTTTCTATATACTATTGAAAGAAAAAAGAGACTTCTAAACAGATAGAAGAGTCCTTATGAATTATGTCCTAAAAGTTCCCGTTGCTATTTGTGGTGTTGCATTAGGTTTTGCGGCACTTGGAAATCTTTTTAAGACTTCTTTCGAGGGGTTTTATCTTGCCTGCGGCATAATCTCCATTGCTCTTTTAGCTCTCTATACCCTCAAATTTATGGTGTCTACAAAAGTTGTGTTACGAGAGCTCTCTAATCCGATTGGACTTTCAGTTGCCGCAACATATCCGATGGCAGTTATGCTGATTTCAGTGTATTTGAAGGCTGATATTGGTGATGCAGCACAATTATTTTGGTTTGCAGGAATTGCGTTACACATCCTGTGCATAGCCCTCTTTACTTCTCGATATATTGCAAAATTTAATTGGGAGAATGTGCACGCCAGCTGGTTCATTGTGTATGTGGGTATTGTTGTTGCCAGTGTTACAGCGCCGGCGTTCAACTTTGAAACAAGTGTTGGTACGGTTGCATTTTGGTTTGGATTTTTCTGCCTTGTGGTGCTTTTTATAGTAGTGAGCGTACGGTATGTTAAATATGGGCCGGTGCCTGATTCCGCTGAGTCACTCGCTTGTATTTATGCAGCCCCAACAAGTCTTTGCATTGCGGGATATATTCAATCTATTACGCCAAAGTCCGTTCCGTTTCTTTTGGTTATGCTGGTAATCGCTTCACTTATTTATGTAATTTCTTTTGGTGTGGTGCATCAGATGTCTTACAAAACCGTTCTTTCCTAGTCACGCTGCGTTTACGTTTCCCTTTGTAATTTGTGTTATCGCGCGTACGCAGACGTCGGCATACCTGGCTGAACTCGGCCAGCCCCTCCAATGGCTTGACGGAATAGCCACTGTTGAAACGTTGCTTGTAGCAGGGCTTTGCATTGTTGTGCTTGTACGATTACTTGCGTACGTGCGTGATCAGACTTTGTCTTAAGAGGGACGAAAGAGACGAGTAGTTTGAGGTGATGTTTTGCATTTGTTTTGACAAGAGCTATTGTCTAAAGGTAATGAGAACTTCAAGTATTTTGTCGTCAGGTTTTTATTATTTTTTGCATTTTGTGTTTGCAATATAAACCATTACTACCGCATCAATCGCAATAATACTGCCCGCAATGATTGCTGTTGTGTTTGGTATATTTGGACCAAGTAGTGCCATGAAAAAGAGTACTAACGCACTTATAAGCGTGCCAATGCCCGCTACAAAGCAGAGTTTTTTCTCGTCAATTGTTTTCTTTTCATCTTCAGTCATTGTGTTAAATCCAGCAATTAAACAGAGCCATGACCGGATAAAAGTATGAGAGAGTAAATGCCAAGAAATGCGGTTAAAGACCAAAATATAACTGAATATAACATCATATTCACTCCAATCAGGAACGGATTGCTTGTTGATTGAATTATACGACCTCGAATTTAATTGGGTAATTGAATAATTCAAGCCCCTTCATTGTTATGTTTGTTAGCAACAACATAGACCTTTTACTGTCCATTGCAGTACCCACTTGAATTATATTTAAGACTTACTATTCCTTTTGTATACAAGTTTCAAATTTTGGATGGTATTTGAGAAAAAAGGAGATTCTGAAGAAAGTTAATACTTATCGAATATGCTACCAATGATATAAAAGTCGAACTAACTATTTATCATTAAAACTCAACAGTAGATAATATTAAATTAAAGTTTACGCTCTTTAAAGAATTGAAGGGTAATTTGATGGATAACATAGAATTCTTCGAGCAAACTATCGAGACTGTAGAGAAAAGAGAATATCCATTTCTCTATAAACCTGAAGATCAGAATACTGCCGTTTATTATTCTGAGAAAAATGTAAGAAAGCTTCGCTCCAAATCTAATAAAAAAGTACCTATTTGTACCGACCCCCAAAAGTTAGACCAAAATCTAACGATTAGGAGGTCGGTATTTTTATGGCAAAACATAGTTTCGAATTCAAGAAGAAAGTCGTTTTAGAGTATTTAGATGGCAAAGGTGGAGTGAAATATCTTTCTAAAAGATATGGACTTGGTTCTGATTCACAGCTACGCACATGGATTAATGCATACAATGCGTTCGGTGATGAAGGATTAATGCGTTCTCGTAAACAAACAAAATACTCTTTCGAAAAGAAGATTTCTGTTGTAGAACTATATCTACCGGGCATGAACCACCAGAAACCAGCCTCCGGAGGAGAGTTCAAACTAAAAGACCTTCTCTCTTATATAAGTATGCCTAAAGCAACATATATGTACTGGCAGAAAAGATTCGATAGAGAAAACCCTGACAAAGAAATCGACGAGAAGATTCTTCAAATCAGAAAGACTCACAAGGATTGGTGGCTATCGTCGAGTGGTTGGAGAATTACAAAACTCATACACTGTGTAAATAAAAGAAAGTACAACGTATAATGCAGAAGCTTGGTCTACAGGTTACTTTTCTATTCGAAAGCCAAACACAGTTCACAAAGGTGTTGAAACGGTTGCCCACTGACGACACCCACCACCAGCACAGATACCATGGCCTGGTCCATCTGGCATGGCAGGCACCAGACCATGAACCACCACTGAATAGAACATTAGAGTGAGAAATATACATGATGAAGAGTAGCAGCCACAACTGCTAAAAAGTTCAACTTTGGGGGTCACATCAATTTCTTTGGAAAACGAACTGTTTTTTTAATGTAAGTAATACCGACTCTTTTGATGCTGCAAAATTATTAAGTGAAAAGCAATCAAAGAATACATCTGTTCTTAAAAATATCTTGGTACTTAATTTTGCAAATCCATACACCCCAGGTGGTGGAGTATTAAATGGCGCTAATGCTCAAGAAGAAGACCTATGCAGAAGATCCACTCTTTATAAATCGTTAACATCTGAAGAAGCGTCTAAGTTTTATGAAGAGAATAAAAAGGGTAAAGAAAATATCTTTACTGATGCAGCTATTCTTAGCCCACATGTTGAAGTATTTAGAAATCCTAATGGAAGTTATTTGGATAAGCCACTAGAAGTAGCGGTTTTAACTATGGCTGCTCCTTATGCCCCTGGACTAGCGGGAGTAAAAAAAGAAGAAATATATGATGTATTCAAAACCAGAATCATGGGCATGCTTGATATTGCTATTAATGAGGGGTATGAAAATCTAGTTCTTGGTGCATGGGGATGCGGAGCATTTGGAAATGATGCTCAGTTAGTTTCCAGAGCATTTTTTTGAAGTTTTTTTAAAGAGATTCGAGTACCATCAGCCGATGGATTATTTAAGGACCTAGAATGCGATTCTCTTTTTAGATATGTTTGTTTTGCTGTTTTAGATAAATCATATGATCAGTTCAATTATTATTCTTTTAAGGATAGATTTGAACCGTTTAATACAAATCAAAATAGCGATAAATCATTAGAAGATAATGAGGATGTTATCTCTAGAGCCAATGAGGAAGAAGCCATAGATTCACTTCACAGAATGCGAATTAAATGCTTTGAGAAATTTGCTCCAGTTGTATCAGGCAAACACGTTGAGTATTATTCCGCTCGAACTGTTCCAGAGCACTTACTCAGGAAAGCAATTTCATTGTATGCGATTGGGTATGACCAGGATGGATTTGTAGGACTTATTGACGACTCCATTTTAAGTGACGGATCTTCTGGTGCTTTGTTTACTCGTTCAAAAATGTACTTGTCTGACTTCCCTCGTCCTCCCAAAAAAATCTGGTACGACGAGGTTGCCTCTATTGATTCAAGTGACAACACGAAGCTTTCGTTGACAATGAAAGATGAAACAAGGATTACTTTTTCAAGCATTGGGTTCAACGAAGTTGGTTTAGCAGAACTTCTTAACGAGATGATCTGTCTTCGAAATGCTTATGTTGCATTTGATGCGAAAATTCCAAATTTAAAACAAAAGAGTAATGACGTCATTTATTCAGGTATTGTTTGGGGAAACAGGAAAACTGTCAATAGAGTTGCGGATGAAGAAGTTTTCCACGCAGCTCGGGGACATGGTTTTGCAGCTGAACAAGCAAATAATCAATATGACAACTGGCACGGCAAAAAAGGAAAAGTTATTGGAGGTGACAACGCAAAAATGGAGCAGACAGGCTTGTCTATGAAAAAGATGGAACCCAGGTATATATTCAAAGTAAGTATTACAAGACTGGAAGCGAATGTATTAGCGCATGTTTTGAAAATAATAAATTTAGGTATTTTGATGCACAGGGCAACCCTATGGTCATTGAAGTTCCTTCTGATAAGTATGAAGAAGCGATTATCGCAATGCGCAAAAAGATTCTTAAGAATGAAGTTCCAGGTGTGAAAGATCCTGATTCTGCAACAGAGATTGTAAAAGCCGGAAATTATACGTATAAACAGGCTGTAAACATTGCAAAAGCTGGAAACATAGAATCGCTCAAATATGATGCAAAAAATGGAGTAGTTGTTGCACAAACTACCTTCGGAGTAACTGCGATAATTACTTTTGCATTATCGCTTTGGTCAGGAGAAAGTTTGTCTATGGCTTTAAAGCGTGCAACGATAGATGGGCTAAAATTAGGCGGAATGACATTTATCGTATCTGTTGCTGCGAGCCAACTATCGAAGGCTGGCTTGAATTCACTTATGGTTGGTAGTACTGAAGCTATTGCAAGGAAATTGGGATCTAAGGTCTCTGCAATAATTGCGAATGCATGTAGGCCTGGAAGGCAAATAGCTGGAGCAGCGGCCCAAAAAAGTGCTGCAAAAATTCTTAGAGGAAATGCTATTACCTCCACTTTAACTTTTACAGCAATTTTTACATTTAATGCAGCAGATATGTTTAGGAGACGTATTTCAGCTCAGCAACTTTTTAAAAATTTAATATCTACTGGTGCAGGTCTGGCTGGTGGATTTGGCGGGATGGTGGCTGGTGCGACTGCTGGTACTATGATTGTTCCGGGAATTGGTACCACAGTAGGTTCATTTATTGGGGCTGTAGCAGCTTCATGTGCTGTTGAGCAAGCGGCAATTGCTGTAGCAAATCATTTTGTTGAAGATGATGCTATTCAAATGACCGCAATATTGGAGAAACAATTTAATAAATTAGTTATAGAGCATTTACTTAATAAGGATGAAACTGAGAAACTTTTAGATGACATTTCAGTAAGACTTGACGGGAACACACTTAAAGAAATGTTTTCTAAAGAAGATCGTGAGAGATTTGCCGATGAGTTTATTGCACCAACTGTTATAAAAATTGAATCCAATAGAGAAAAGATAGCTTTACCTGAAGCTGGTGACATAATTACTGAAACAGAATTAATACTCACGGAAGTCATGGAAAACGAGAAAGAAGGGCAAGAATGAAAAGCGATGTGGATAAGCTAAATCTTGTCATTGAAGAATATAGCGTACCACTTGGAATAAAAATTGACGACATGGATAGTAAAGCTGCCGCTGAAATTGTGTTTCCAAAGAATATTAATGCGTTGAATGCAATTAGGGATATATTTAGTGAGACTGGAATTATTTTAAAAGAAGATTTGGACAAGAGTATTTATATAGCTGCAATCAAAGCAGGTATATTTGATGCAAATGAAGCAATAGTTATTGCACTTATAGATCAGCATAAGTGTTCGATAGCAGCGTATGCAAAAGAAGGTTTAATAAAACAGTCAACATCAAAAAGAGCAATTGAAAAAATCAAAAAGGCCTCTTGTAGATATACAAATCTAGAGATTTAGGATGTCTGATGTAAGTTGTGCAATATTGAATTAGCACAGCTGTTTATAAGTACTTTTATACAGAAACAATCTTGATAATTTTAATGTTTTCAAGAGAACATTCAGATTGGAAGCATCCGTTACGAGTTTTGTCTCTAAACCACAACCTCTCTGAGCATCTGACCATACGCTGCCGAGTCGCTGGTCATACGCTCGCAGTGGTCATAGTCCTGCCAGATAGTAAGCGTGGCCTCGGGATACACCTTAGGCAGAACCTTCCTTGCGCGTTTCAAGTCAAAGTCCTTCTCGCCATACGTGAAGATGCAGCGGCGTTGTACATCGGGACTAAGGGCGGGGAGGTCAACGTTGCTGCAGTCGTGAATGATGTTCTGGATGCTTTGATCGCTCATCGTAATAAAATGCTCTGACATAGGTTTTGCTGCAACTTTTCCGTAAAGTTGTTCCATCTTTTGCACGGATAACTCGGGGTCTGCAATGGCTTTGCGGTGCTTGGCAAGAAACACTTTCTTGAGTACAAGTTCCATCGCTGAGGCAAAGAATCCGCCTGTCCAGAAACTTGTTCCCTCAAAGAAGAGGCGGTCAAAGACTAAATCGGGGAACTTGAGGAGCTCAGACAGAACTACGCCGCCAAGGGACGCGCCAAAACCCAGGGAGAGGTGGGTTATGTCGTGCTCCAGCAGCCAGTCATGAATCTGCGCAGCTTCTTGGGATGCTGAGACATATTCCGTTGCATCTTCTTTCCCGTGAGCGGCAAGATCTGGGACCAGATACCGCAGGTCATCACCCATGTTGCTCACAAGAACAGTCTTCATTCCCTCTGCAGACGAGAGCATGGGATGAATCAGCAATACGATAGGTGTGGTCTCAGTGCAAGCGTCGGGCTCAATGAGGTGCATCTTCATGACAGTCTTCCATCCGTTGTTCACCTGCGATTATATCCCTGCTGGGCACACGGATTTGCTGTTTGTTCACCAAAGCTGACATTTTCCGCGAACGGTATGGGTGGAGACGTGAAGGTTTTGCTCGATTG
>BNJU01002392.1_pt1 | contig 53973 bp, 67 predicted proteins | sample 8539281 | NCBI WGS metagenome assembly BNJU01 (sample SAMD00202456, study PRJDB9452) | human saliva metagenome | isolation source: human saliva | place: Japan | reverse complement strand
CACATGTATTGCTTGAGAATTGACGTAATCAATCAAGTCTTTGGAACTGTCGAAGGTCTGATCATTGACTGCTGTGACCGTATCAGAGATGTTGAGAATCCCTTTAAAGGTCGAATTATCTGTCACAGTCAAGACATAAACCCCAAGGTATTTGAGTTCAATATCCTTTACCAGCTGTTTTTAGTCCCTTGATACTTGGCCATATTTTGCGATGTCTGCATGTAGAATTGATTAATCCGCATAAATTCAACATCGGAAGAACCACCTGTAGTCTCCTGGGCACTACGAATATCTGTAAAAGGCGTCAACCACGCATAAATCATATGGGCTAAAGTAGCATGCTGGACACCAACCGTAACGAATTGATAGGCACCAGCTTCCTTATCTTCTGTGTCATTGACTTTAAGGACTTGGCGAATATCTTCCGAACCACCTGGAACCTCTATATAGTAGGGCAAGGGCACTACAAATGCCAAGAAAGTCACAATCAAGGCCGCAATGACATATAAGGGCCATCTAATCTTTTTTTTCATTTCTTATTTCCTCCAAAATACTCTCAGGAACATAGCAGGCAACGTCCTGACCAAACTTCAAAAGCTCTCTAACGCCTGATGAACTAATATAGAGATGTTCAGGTCGGCTATGTAAATAAATGGTCTCTATATCAGGAGACAGCTGATGATTGTAGTAATCAAAACTGGCTTCATATTGCAAATCCGACGCATTTCTCAATCCTCGCACTAGACAAGTAGCCCCCAGTCTTTTTGCGACATCAACCACCAATTCATCATGAGAAGACACGACTTCAACATTTCCCAAATGTTCCACAGCCTTTTCTAACCCCCGTTTACGATTTTCGGTAGGGAGAAATCCTTGTTTGTGAGGATTAAAAAAAATACCCACATAGAGCTTATCAAAAAGTCTGCTAGCTCGTTCAATCATATCCAAATGCCCATTTGTCATCGGATCAAATGAGCCTGTAAATAAGCCAATCTTATCTGACATAGACTGTCACCTTACTAATTCCATAAATTTTTTCCTTCCAGATACCTAGACAGGCAATTTCTTCTGGAAGTTCAACGGCTTTATCCGTCTCACACACGACCATGACATCTTCAGAAAAAAGCTCTCTCTCAGCCATTTTTTCAATATCTGCTACGATTTGTTCCTTGGCATAAGGAGGGTCTAAGAAAATGAGGTCAAATTCCCCAGACACCTGTTCCAATGCCCTTTCTGCATCCATCTTGAGGAGTTGAAATTTTCCAACTTCCTTGGTCATCTGGATATTTTCAGCCACGATAGCCTGAGCCTTACGATCTCGCTCCACCAAAACAGCGCTGGACATGCCACGTGAGACTGCCTCGATAGATAAACCACCACTACCTGCATACAGGTCCAAGACGCGTCCCCCTTCAAAGTAGGGACCAATCATGTTAAAAATGGCTCCCCTAACCTTATCCGAAGTAGGCCTTGTCGTCTTGCCTTCTAGTGTCTTGAGGGGGCGTCCCCCATAGATTCCTGATACGATTTTCATACCGTTTATTATACCAAATTATAGGCAAAAAGAGAAAGAAAACCGAACCTTGCGGTTCGATTCTCTACAAAATATTTTCGTAAGTATCGCGGACTTCTTGAGGCCAAACACTTGTTTGCACCTCTCCGATATGTTTCTTGCGAAGTAGGAACATAGCCATCCGAGATTGTCCAATTCCTCCACCGATTGTCAATGGGAATAGGCCATTCAACAAAGCCTTGTGCCATTCCAATTCTAAACGGTCTTCATCACCTGTAATAGCAACCTGACGGCGAAGCGTTTCTTCATCTACACGAATCCCCATAGAAGACAACTCAAAGGCTCCACCTAGAGATTCATTCCAGACAAGAATATCACCATTTAGACCCTTGTAGCCATTCTCAGACTCGCTTGTCCAGTCATCGTAGTCTGGTGCACGTCCATCGTGCGGTTTACCGTCTGGCAATTCGCCACCGATACCAATCAAGAAAACTGCACCGAATTCTTTACAGATAGCATTTTCACGTTCCTTCGGTGTCAAGTCTGGGTAGCGTTCTACCAACTCTTCTGTATGGATGAAAGTGATTTGTTTTGGCAAGATGGATTCGATATCATAGCGGGCTTCAACAGCTAGCTCCGTAAGGCGAATGGCCTTGTAAATTTTCTCAACTGTTTCTTTTAAATAAGCGATGTTACGCTTACCATTTGGAATGACTTTTTCCCAATCCCACTGGTCAACATAAACAGAGTGAGTCGCATCTAGCGAATCTTCGTCTGGGCGAAGGGCCTTCATGTGGACGAAAAGACCTTCACCCTCACCGAAACCAAAGCGACCCAAGGTATGGCGTTTCCATTTAGCAAGTGAGTGCACCACTTCATAAGTAGCATCAGGGATTTGGAGAACCTTGACCGATACGGCATTCTCCACACCTGATAAATTATCCTGCATCCCGTCGCCGACCCTGCTCAAGATAGGACCTTGAACTTCGACAACTTCTAACTTATCTTTCAAATACTGGGTAAAAGTGTTTTTGACAAAGGAAATCTCTTCTTGTTGATGAATAAAACTTTTCTTCATAAACTACTCCTCAAAAATTAGTTAAAAGCATTATACACCTATTTCCAAGAAAAGGAAAGAGCAAAGACGAAAAATCAGTGCTCCTTCGAACACTGATGTTAGGGACCTTCTAGTCATTGCGACCGAAGATACGTAGAATACTTAGGAAAAGATTGATAAAATCAAGATAGATACTGAGAGCCATTGACACAACCCAACCTGTCGCTACACGACCTTGTGATTGCTCATAAGCAAGGCGAATCCTTTGGTTATCCCAAGCAATCAACCCTGAGAAAACCAAGACCATGGCTACGCTAATCATATAATCAAAGAAACCACTAGCCAAGAAAATATTGACTACCATAGCAATCAGTAAACCAATGAGAGCTGCCATCATCGCTCGACCAAGCCCGCTCAAATCTTTCTTGGTGAACATACCGACTGCCGCCATGACAAAGAAGAGAAGGGCGCTCGATACAAAGGCAGATAAAACTGTACCCGGAGTATAGAAGGCCACCACAAAACTGAGTGTAAAGCCGTTTAATACTGAGTAAAGTAAAAATACTGGAAGAGCAGCTGGACTATTCTTTAAGGCCATGCTACTGGCAACGAAAACCAAGGCCAACTCCGCAAAAGTAGCAATGGTCAACCAGAGACGCCCCTGCATTAAAAAGTAAACCAACTGAGATTGAAAGACCGTCAACATGAGACCTGATACCAAGGCGGATAGTCCGATTCCCAGACCAACAAAGGCATAAACCTTAGCGTAAAATTGATTGAGACCTGCGCGGTCGTGAATAATAGTGTGATTCATCTTTTCTCCTTTTCTATGAACATCTTTCCTTGATTATAACAAAGAAAGTTAAAATTAGCTTAAATGGAAAATTAAAATACCGGCTGCAACGGCAACATTGAGACTCTCCGCCTGCCCCTTCATACTAATGTGGACCAACTGGTCTGCACTTTCAGCCATAAGGGGACTAATTCCTTGCCCCTCATTTCCCATGACTAGTACAAAATTTTCTATAGAGGCAGTTCTCTGTAATCAACAGAATCTTTAGATAGGGTTGTTGCCAGCACTGGGATACCTGCTTCTTTAGCTTCCTCGAGAAGCCTTTGACTAGTCATCCGGTAAATGGGCAGATGGAAATGACTGCCTTGCATGGAACGTAAGGTCTTGAGACTGTAGATATCTACCGATTTATCTGAAACAATCACTCCAGTAAAACCTGCTGCATCCGCAGTCCGAATGATGGTTCCCACATTACCAGGATCTTGTACATCTTCCAAAAACAAGAACTTGCCCTGACTAAAGTCAGCTTGTCCTACTTCTTCTTTTTGAACCACCGCAACAATTCCCTGTGGAGTCTGAGAATCCGCCAAATCTAGCAAAATATCCTCTGAAACCCAGACAGTTTGCGGAAAAGCAGCTAACTGATCTCGGTAATTTTCTAGGGCAAAGATCTTCTCAATCATCACTCCAGCTTGGACAGCTTCTTCAAACAAGTGCCAGCCTTCAATCAAATAAGCAGACTTGCGGTATTTTTTTTGGTGTAATTTCTTGGCATTTTTTACCACAGAATTGGCTTTTGAGGTTATAATAGTCATAGAAATATTATAACACAATCAAAGGGGTTTTGGTATGCAAAAAGGTTAGAATGATTGCCCAAGGTAGGGTGCAGGGAGTCGGCTTTCGTTGGGGTGTTTACAGCTTGGCACTTGAAATTGGTGGCATCACAGGTCGAGTATGGAATAACGACGATGGCACAGTGGAAATCTTAGCCCAAGCAGACTCATCTGCTATCATGGCAAAATTTATCCAAGAAATCAGAAAAGGACCCACACCTTTTTCAAAAGTCAGCTACTTAGATGTCAAACTGAGCAACTTTCCTCCCTTATCCCTGACTTTAAAATCGCAAATTAGGTCTCTAGAACTATTGTATATTTTGTAAAAAAACAGTAGAATAGAAGGGTATAATTTTTAAAGAAGGAATAAAAACAGTGAAATCTATTAAACGTTTTGCACTCTCAGCTATGGGAGTGGCTATGTTGCTTGTCTTGACTGGCTGTGTTAGCGTCGATAAAGCAACAGGAAAGCCAACAGGATTTATTTGGAATACTATCGGAGCGCCTATGGCTGAAGCTATCAAGTACTTCGCTACTGATCAAGGTCTAGGCTTTGGTGTCGCTATCATCATCGTAACCATTATCGTGCGCTTGATTATCTTGCCACTTGGTATCTACCAATCATGGAAGGCAACGCTTCACTCTGAAAAGATGAACGCCCTCAAGCACGTCCTTGAGCCACACCAAACACGTCTCAAGGAAGCGACTACTCAAGAAGAAAAACTCGAAGCCCAACAAGCTCTCTTTGCCGCTCAAAAAGAACACGGCATCAGCATGTTTGGTGGTGTAGGATGTTTCCCTATCCTCCTTCAAATGCCTTTCTTCTCTGCAATTTACTTTGCTGCCCAACATACTGAAGGTGTTGCTCAAGCAAGTTACCTAGGAATTCCTCTAGGCTCTCCAAGTATGATTTTAGCTGCCTGCGCTGGTGTCCTTTACTATCTTCAATCACTCCTTTCACTTCACGGAGTAGAAGATGAAACGCAAAGAGATCAAATCAAGAAAATGGCTTACGTGAGCCCAGTCATGATTGCCGGCTTCTCCCTCATCTCACCAGCTAGTGTCACACTTTATTGGGTTGTCGGTGGTTTCATGATGATTCTCCAACAGTTTATCGTCAACTATATCGTTCGTCCAAAACTTCGCAAAAAAGTCCGTGAAGAACTAGCCAAGAACCCACCAAAAGCAAGTGCTTTCTCTAAACCAAGTGGACGAAAAGACGTTACCCCTGAACAACCAACTGCTATCACAAGCAAGAAAAAACACAAAAATCGCAACGCTGGAAAACAACGTTCGAGATAAGAAGAAAAAGGCTTAGCTGGTTTGCTAAGTCTTTTTGCGAGTCAAAAGCCCGATGTTTCCATCAGGCTTCTTTTTTATCCATGTACACGTTTCATATAGTCTTGATAACTTTCGGTATCCATGAGTTTTTTAGCGTTCTTGACGCGATCTGCTGTTGGTGGTTTGACCCCTTCGAGTGAATATGGAATTCCCAATTCACGCCATTTGAAACTCACCCATGGTGTGATAAGGTAGAATTTCAAACTTATCCACATTTTTGAGGGTCTTGACGAACTTACCAAGTTCAATCAAGTCATCATCTCTGTCTGTCAAACCTGGAACTAGCACGTGGCGAATCCAGACAGGTTTTCCCAATATCTGATAGATACTGGGCACAGGCCAAGATATTTTTATTGGTTTGGCTAGTGACAATCTTGTGCTGTTCTTCGTTGATTTCCTTGATATCCAAGAGAACCAAGTCAGTGACAGCCATGAGTTTGTCAAACTTCTCAAGGTAACGTGGTTTATTACGAAAAGGAAGGGCACAGGTATCCAAGGTACAGTGGATTCCTTGTTCCTTGGCCTTGGTGAAGAGGGCAATCAGGAAATCAATCTGCAAGAGGGCTTCTCCTCCACTGACTGTAATCCCACCCTTATTTCCCCAGAAACCGCGGTAACGTAAGGCCTCTGTCAAGACATCATCTACCGTCCGTTCACGTGATTTATTGGACTCCATAGCCCAAGTGTCAGGGTTATGGCAATACTGGCAACGCATGTGACAGCCCTGCAAAAAGACAATAAAGCGAATACCAGGGCCATCTACCGCCCCAAAACTTTCTGTCGAATGCACCATTCCTGTCACTTGTCCATAATCAATTGTTTCTTCAGACATATCGTTACCTTCCTTGAAAACGTTTTATAGTTTTATTATATCACGACTTGAAGGAAAAACAAGATTTTTGCCTATTTTTTAGAAAGCAATCTGTTTTTCAATTTCATTTTCAATTACTTATCATTTTATTCTTCAAAATCAAAGCCATACAAGGTTGCAAAATAGTCCTCAGGGCGCTCTGCACGGCGGATTTGACGGGCTTTACCTTCTTCGGTATAGAGGATTTCCGCAGAACGAAGTTTGGCATTGTACTGGTAGCCCATTGAAAATCCGTGGGCACCTGTATCATGAATGACCAGCAAATCACCGATTTCTGTATGAGGCAGTTCGCGATTCACTGCAAATTTATCATTGTTTTCACAGAGTGAACCAACCACATCTACCACTTCAGCTGGTCCATCTGGATGGGTCACGTTAGTAATATGGTGGTAGGCTCCGTACATAGCTGGACGCATGAGGTTGACTGCTGATGCATCCACACCGAGATAGGTACGGTAGGTTTCCTTCTTATGAGTGACTCTTGTGACCAAAGCACCGTGAGGGGCCAACATAAAACGACCCAATTCGGTAAAAATCTTAACCTGACCAAGACCTGCTGGCGTAAGGACCTCTTCATACACCTTACGAACTCCCTCACCAATCAAGGCAATATCATTTGGCTCCTGGTCTGGACGATAGTTGACACCAATACCGCCAGAAAGATTGATAAAGTCTAGCAAAATGCCCAACTTTTCCTTGATTTCAACAGCCAATTCAAAAAGCTGACGAGCCAACTCTGGATAATAGAGATGGGTCACGGTATTGGATGCTAGGAAAGAGTGAATCCCAAAAGTCTTAGCTCCTTTTTCCTTCAAAATAGCAAAAGCTTCAAAGAGCTGGTCCTTGGTCATGCCAAACTTAGCCTCGCCAGGATTGTCCATAATGTCTGTTCCTAGTTCAAAAACACCGCCAGGATTATAACGACATGAGATGATTTCTGGAATGCCTGCTGCACGCTCTAGATGTTCAATATCTTCAAAAGCATCCAAGTTAATGGTCGCCCCCAATTCACGCGCATAGGCGTATTCCTTGTCTGGCGTGTTGTTTGAAGAGAACATAATCTCAGAACCAGGAAAATCCAGTTTATGACTCATCAAAAGCTCTACATAACTAGAGCAGTCTACACCACAGCCTTCCTCTTGGAGGATTTTCAAAATGGCTGGGGTTGGAGTAGCCTTAACCGCAAAATATTCCTTAAAGCCCTTGTTCCAAGAAAAAGCTTGATTGACAGCTCTTGCCTTCTCACGAATCCCCTTCTCATCATACAAGTGAAAGGGAGTCGGGAACTCGGCAACAATCTCTTCTAAGTCTTCTTTATTGATAAATGGTGTTTTCATAAGCTTCCTTCTATTCTATTTGCAAAGAAAGGCTGGGACAAGCGTTCCAACCTTTAGTTCTATCTCTTATTTATCTTCGTCAAAGATATTGCCAACTTCAACATCGATGGCTTGGTTCTTGACATCAATATTGGTTACCTTCAAGAGTGACTTGTAGTCAAACTGCTTTTCACGTTCTTCTTGGGCATTGTCCGCAAAGACTGCTACACCTGCCAATTCCGAATCAAACTCACGCAAGAGACTAATCATCCCGTTGACCGTTCCGCCACCTTTCAAGAAATCATCCACAATCAAGACACGGCTGCCTGCCTTGAGACTGCGTTTTGAAAGGAACATTTTCTCAATACGGTCACCACTTGAACCTGATACATAGTTGACGCTGACTGTTGAACCTTCGGTAATTTTCAAGTCACGGCGCACAATGACAAAAGGAACATTGAGGACATTGGCAACTGCATTTGCAAGTGGAACACCCTTGGTCGCTACTGTCATAACCGCGTCAATTTTTTGATCCATAAAGCTCTTGGCAATAATACGACCAATATTTCAAGATGGCTGGTGTGCTAAGCAAATCAGACAGGTAGATGTAACCACCTGGCAAGATACGGTCACTTTCTGACAACTTGGCACGCAAGTCCTCAACCATTTCCTTGGCATCATGGCTTGAGATTGATGGTGTAAAGATGACACCTCCACCAGCACCAGTTACTGTTTGGATATGACCGATTTCAATTTCCTCAAAGGCGCGTTTGATAATGACGATATCTTCTGAGATGGATGATTTAGCAGATTCGTACTTTTCAGCAAAAGTATTGAGACTAGTTAGTTTATAAGGATTATTAATCAAATAGTTGGAAATGACAACCATCCGATCACTTCTTCTTAATTTCATTTCTATTTCCCACTTCATTTAATTTTTGATATTTTATCTATTATACCATATTCACATAAAAAAACGAACATTCTTATCCTAAAAAAATGCTCATTTTTCTTAAATTATTAATCTAAATCTGGTTTATAGAAGGAACGATTGTCCATAGCGAAAATTTTATTGGTCATCTCTCCTTTATCCACCAAAGCCAGAGCTGTTGACATCATCATCATGCTTGCATCCAGATTGTCAATCATATGGATAATCTCTGCTTCCATAATACGTGGACGGACTGGACTTCCATACTCAAGTAAGCCGTGGTGACTGAGGATAACGTGACGAAGCAAAACGACTTCTTCCTTGGTATCATCGATGCCGAGCTCCATCACTGTCTTGGTAATTTCACTATCAATCAGAGCGATATGTCCAAGAAGATTGCCTCGCACTGTATACTCAGTCTGGTCTGGTCCCGTCAACTCAATGACTTTCGCCAAATCATGCAACATAATCCCAGCATAGAGCAGACTCTTATTGAGTTGAGGATAGACCTCGCTAATAGCATCAGCCAAACGCACCATGGTCGCCGTATGATAAGCCAAACCTGTTTCAAAGGCATGGTGGTTGGTCTTAGCAGCTGGATAAGAGTAGAATTCCTTGTCGTACTTGGTGTAGAGATTTCGGACAATTCGTTGCCAAACAGGATTTTCAATTTTAAAAATCATTTGTGACATATAGTCACGGATTTCCTTAACATCAACTGGCGACTTGACCTTGAAATCAGCTGGATCATTGGGTTCGCCAGGTTGAGGCAAGCGTAGGGTGATTTGATTGACCTGTGGAGTGTTGTTATAAACTTCTCGGCGCCCTTTCATGTGGACAACCTTACCTGCGGTAAAGGCCTCAATGTTATGAGGTTGGGCATCCCAGAGCTTCCCATCAATCTCGCCACTATCATCTTGGAAGGTAAAGGCTAGGTAGTTTTTCCCAGCTCGAGTTTGCCTCAGGTCAGCTGATTTGATTAGGTAAAAGCCTTCAAACAGCTCATCTTTTTTCATGTGACTAATCTTCATATTCTTCCTCATCTTCTTGGAAATGGAGTAGATCAAGCGCAGGCTCACCTTCTGACAACTCAATGTGACGGAGCGTCCGCTCGATAGCTGTGGTGCGACGGTTTAATAATTCATCAATATTGCCAGAGGCATGTTGGAGATGTTTTTGTGCCTTAACCAGAATGCCACCAAACTTGCCAAACTCGGTCTTGACACTGGCAAGAGTCTTACTGATATGGTCAGCACTCTTTTGGATATTGAGGGTTTTGAAACCAACTGATAGGGAGTTGAGAAGGGCTGATAGGGTACTTGGACCTGCGACAATAATCTGCTCCTCCCGTCTCAAATCATCAAAGAAGACAGGATTGCGGACGATTTCTGAGTAGAGACCTTCTGTCGGAACAAACAAAACTCCAAAATTGGTCGTCCGAGGCGGTGCTATGTACTTGCTCCTGATATCCTTGGCAAAGCGCTTGACGCTTGCTAAAAGCGACTTACGACAGCGTTCAATCTCGTCCTTGTCACCTGCTTCATAGGCTTCTTCTAGGCGGTAATAATCTGCCAGTGGAAACTTAGAGTCAATCGGTAGATAGACGTATTCTTGGTCGCCTTGTCCGGGTAACTTGATGGCATACTCCACTCGTTCACTGGAGTTTTCAACCGTTGCGTATTCTCGTTCGTACTGGGCAGGTGTCATGATGTCCTCAATAATTTGCCCCAGTTGCAATTCTCCCAGAATTCCTCGCGTTTTGGTCCCAGAGAGAACCTTGTTGAGAGCTCCGACATCACGCGCAACTGTCTGCATTTCTCCAAGACCACGATTGACAGACTCCAGTTGCTTGGAAACTGTCTCAAAGGAAGCCTGTAAGCGTGTCTGCAAGGTCTTTTCTAGTTTTTCCTCGACCGTCTGGCGCATTTGTTCCAAACGTTGCTCATTTGATTCCTGCAAGGCTTGAAGCCGTTGGTCGGTCTTATCTCTAGTTTGCAAGAGATTATCTGTCATTTCTTGACGGACCTGAGTCAGACCTTGGTGCAACTCGATTCGAACTTCTTGCAAACGGTCGCTGACAGCTACTTCCAAGTCTTTTTGGTCTAACTGGCTGGCTTGTCTGGCTTGTTCAAAACGGTAATCCAACTGGTCTGACAAGTGATCTGCCTGATCCTCCAAGCTCTTGCTGAGATGTTTTTCCTGCTTATCCTGCCTTTGCCAAATCAGAAAGAGTCCAGCTAGGTTGGCAAGCAATAATAGAACAAGTAAACTTTCCATCCTACCTCCTGTCCTTGCTATGCAGCACGACCACATAGCCATCTGGGCAAGTCACCGACACTTCCCTATCTATATATTCGTTAGAAGCGTACACTTTTTTAAAGAAAAAATTTTCCTCTGTCAACTCATACTTGGCACCAAGAATGGTCAGCTGGCTATCCCGAACCGGCATAAAGGCTAGATAGTCGTAGTCTGAACGGGGTTCTAGCTGACTGGTCCCTTCTGGACAATAGGCAATCAAATTTTGCCCATCCTCAATTTCTATCTGGCGCATATAAGGCGCCAACTTGGGGATTGCTAGGCAGAAAAGACATTGGCCAGCATGTGATCAATACGACCACCCAAGGCACCGAAAATAGTGACCTGAGTCTGAGGATTTTGTTCAAAGATGGTTAAGAGAGCCAATTCCAGATCTGTATCATCTTTTTTTCTGGTCGCGCTTGGACAAAAATGCTGGGCACATTTTTGAATCACCTGTCGCTCTTCTGCAGTGACAGAATCAAAATCTCCAACCGCTAGAGCAAGAGGTAGGTTTTCCTCCAAGACCCAGAGCGAGCCTCGATCCACACCGACAAAGCAATCAAAGTCTGTCCGATAGTGACCGCGGTCTCCTCCTGCAAAAACAGCAACCCTAGTCCAGTTGTTTTCTGAGAGTTTGTACTCGCTCATTGACATCTCCCTTAAAGACATAGGAACCTGCTACAAAAACACGGTCGCACCAGCTTCTTTGGCTTGGGCAATAGTTTTATCATCAATCCCGCCATCCACTTCGATTTCAAAGTTCAAGCCTTTTTCCTCACGAAGAGCAACCAACTCACGGACCTTATCCATGGTCTCTGGTAGAAAGGCTTGCCCACCAAAGCCTGGGTTAACTGTCATGACTAAAACTTGGTCAACTAGATGAAGGACGTGCTTGATAGCTTCAACTGGTGTACCAGGATTGATGACAACTGATGGCTTGACACCGAGTGAACGAATTTTTTGGAGGGCACCATGAATATGAGGCGTTGCTTCCACATGGATGCTGATGATATCCGCACCTGCACGCGCAAAGTCTTCTAAATGATGCTCAGGGTTTGACACCATCAAGTGGCAGTCAAAAACCATCTTACTATGAGGACGAAGAGCTTCAACCACACCTGCACCAAAACTGATTTGCGGTACAAAATGACCATCCATGATATCGATATGGGCATATTCTGCCCCAGTTGCTTCTAGGCGTTTGATTTCACGTTCAAAGTTGGCATAATCTGCTGCCAGAATTGACGGAGCAATCTTGTATTGAGACATAGGTTTCTCCTTATTTTGGAATTTTTTTGCTGACTTTTTTATAGGTTTCTCTGCGATTTTCAATCTCACTGAGGAATTGCAGGTAGTTGTCAAAACGGAAGGGCGCGATGACTCCCTCATCGACTGCTGGCTTCACTGCACAAGACGGCTCATGGGTATGGGTACAAGTACGGAATTTACAATTTCGGCTGACAGTGGCAATCTCTGGAAAGGCCTGATTGAGGTCTTCCGCCGTTGATACTTCATAGTCCAAGGATGAAAATCCCGGTGTATCTGCGATTTTACCCCCATTGAGGTTGTAAAAACTAACAGCCCGAGTGGTATGGCGACCGCGACCTAGACTGTCTGAAATTTCTCCCGTTTCAAGATTAAGGTCTGGTGCGATTTTATTGAGAAGAGTTGACTTCCCAACACCTGTCTGCCCCATAAAGACCGTAATCTTGCCTGTTAACAAGGGTAGGAGTTCCTCCTTACTGGTCACAAAGTCATAGCCGATATCACCATAGGTTTGTTGGTAAAAATCCAATTCTAACCGTTCTTCCAGCAAGTCCATTTTGGAAATATAGACAATGGGATGGATGCCCTTGTGTTCCAAAAGAACCAAGAAGCGATCCAGCAAATTGCTGTTAAAATCAGGTTCCTTGACAGACATGATTACCACAGCTTGGTCAATATTGACAATAGGCGGACGGACCAGACTGTTTTTCCGTTCATGAATCTTGAGGATATAGCCTTCTGAATTTTCCTCGGCAGAAAAGTCGACCAAATCCCCAACGTAAGGAGTATGACCTTTTTTACGAAAATTCCCACGCGCACGTGTCTGATAAACCTGACCCTCACTCTCCACATAGTAGAATCCTGCCAGGGCTTTAATGATTTGTCCCTGCATCTTAGAGTCCTTGCCCTTTAAGTGCGTCTGCTAGGCTGGCAAACTCTGCCAAGCTGAGAGCTTCCCCACGCACACTTGGTGACAAACCTGCTTGGTCCAAGGCCTTGGTCAGCTTATCCTTGACTTCCTCAGTCTTGCCAAAGTAACCTGTCAAGTTATTCCACAAGGTCTTTCGGCGATGGGTGAAACTTGCCTTGGAAACCTTAAAGAAAAAGTTCTCGTCTTCTACTGCTACGGCTGGTTCTGGACGACGCACCATTTTCAAAATAGCAGAGTCCACGTTTGGCGCTGGCACAAAGACCGTACGAGGCACGATGAAGGCAACCTTGGCAGTCATGTAATACTGCACAGCGATTGACAAGCTGCCATATGCCTTGGTGTTAGGTTGGGCTGAGATACGGTCCGCCACTTCTTTTTGCATCATAACCACAAACTCACTAAAAGGAATGCCACTTTCAATCAAGTGCATGAGAATAGGCGTCGTGATATAGTATGGCAAGTTGGCTACTACCTTGATTGGCAGGTCAGGATTTTTAAAATTCTGGATATGCTGCGCCAAATCGACCTTGAGAATGTCCTCGTTAACCACGGTCACATTGTCAAAATCACGCAAGGTATCTGCCAAAATCGGTACCAAACGGTGGTCAATCTCAAAGGCCATGACTTCTGCTGCACGCTCAGCCAGAAACTCCGTCAAGGCACCAATCCCTGGCCCGATTTCGATAACATTGACCTGGTCATTAATCTCAGCCGTATCCACGATTTTTTGTAGGATATTGGTATCGGTCAAGAAATTTTGCCCGAAAGACTTTTTAAAGGTAAAACCGTGACGCTCCAGCACTGCCTTGGTCACGCTATAATCTGCAATTCTCATCTATTCTCTTTTCTATTATCTGTTACTACTATTGTAACACATTCCCCTTACATTTGGGGTCTGCTTAGCTATTCTCATAAGATTTCATAGCTTCTTCCACTTCTGCCAAGGTGACCCCAAACAACTCTAAGCGTTTGAGAGTTGCTTGCCGTTTAGAATAGCCGATTCGGAGAGCCTCTCCCAGATATTCTCTGCGCTTACGGCTATCTGCCCCTGCTAGAAAACCAAGGCGAATCAAGTCGCTACGACTGATGTCAAACTGACTCTCATGTTCAAATTGTTCTGTCACCTGAGCTAGAGCTGTTTTCAAATCTTCATAGCTGGCATGCTCAATTCCCAGAGAACGCCCCTTGGTCTTGGACTTGGGAACAGCTTCATCTCGTTTGAGAAAGGCATGCTGAACTGTTGGAATGGCCGTCATAATCATGCGGCGAATCCGCTCCCCATTAAAATCTGGGTCTGTAAAGACAATGACTCCATGACGCTGGTGCAGGCGCTGAATCCGCTCTATATCCTGGTCATTGATGGCAGAACCTCGAGTCTCATAGGTCTCTACATCGAAATAACGTTTGAGATTGGCCGTATCATCGCGACCTTCGACCACGATAACTTGGGAAATTTTTTCTTTCATTACTTGCTGTCCAATCCAAAAATTCGTTCTGCATTTGCGGTCGTTGCTGCCGCCAGCTCTTCTGTCGTCATCCCACGCAAGTCAGCTATAAAGTCCACTACATAGCGAGTGTAGGCTGTTTTATTTTCACGACCACGCTTGGGTACAGGTGCTAAGTAAGGAGCATCCGTCTCCACCAAAATCTTGTCCAAAGGTAACTCTTTAGCCGCTTCTTGGATGTCGCTTGCCTTCTTGAAAGTCACCACTCCTGAGAAGGAAATAGTCATGCCAAGCGCGACAAACTTCTCTGCCCACTCAAGAGTTCCTGAGAATGAATGCATGATGCCACCACGAGGACCAACTCCCTCGCTCTTGATAATCTCATAGGTATCTTCCAGCGCATCACGGGTATGGACAACAAAAGGCAAATCCAAGTCCTTAGATAGCTGAATCTGACGGCGAAAAACCTGCTCCTGCACCTCTTTTGGGCGCTGTCATCCAATGATAGTCCAAACCAATCTCACCTAAAGCAACAACCTTGGGATGTTTGAGCTTATCAAGCAAGTAGTCTTCAATCTCCTCCGTGTAAGTCCCTGCTTCTGTCGGATGCCAACCAATAGTCGCGTAAAGCTGGTCATACTCATCTACCAACTCCAAGGCACGCTCAATCGTCGGTTTATCAAAACCAACAATATTCATCTGTGTCACACCCATCTCAGCAGCCAAGGCAATTTCTTCTGCCTCACGACCTGCAAATTCTTCTACATTCAAAGTGTGTATGTGTATCAAAAAAATCATCTCTTCTAACCTCGTTTTCTATCTTCTATTATACCAAAAAAACTGCCCTCTCCTCATCTGTACAAAAATATTCTAAAATCCATCGTCGTCTCTTGACGCTATTTTTCCCAAAAGCAGTATAATAGCACTTATTGAAATTTTTCAGAAAAAGGAAAATACAATGTTTACAAAAATTAAAACAGACCTTTTATCGGTCGTCCTCTTAAAGTCCTTAACAGAAGGCGAAGGGAGGACTGCTGGGAAAAATGCAGGCACTAGCCATGTTGTCAAGCGACGCTCTGTCCTCCATCGCCTATGGGACCTGAGCAAGTAGTCCTCGTCTTGGCTAGCCTCTCTCCTCTAGCTATATGGTGGAGCCTTCCTATCGGCCTCTTTGTCCTCCTGCTTCTAGCTAGCCTGACCGTTTCCTACCGTCAAATCATCCATGCCTACCCTCAAGGGGGAGGGGCCTATATGGTTACTCGAGAAAATCTATCTCCCGAACTTGGCTTGATTGCTGGAGGTAGTCTTCTGGTTGACTATATGTTGACCGTAGCGGTATCTGTTGCATCTGGAGCTGACGCTATCACAGCAGCTCTCCCTGCTCTTCACCCTTACAACCTCCACATCTCTATTTTTCTGGTTTGCTTGCTCATGCTCTTGAACTTACGGGGCTTAAAAGAATCTGCCAGTTCACTGATGATTCCTGTCTATCTCTTTATCATCAGTACTGTCTTTCTCTTGCTCTATGGAATCTTTCAACTAGTGACAGGTTCTCTCAGCTATCAGGCAACTTCACCTATTGGGCATGCTGTTCCGAGCCTGTCTATCGTTCTCATTCTAAGAGCTTTTACCAGCGGTTCTGCCTCTCTGACAGGGGTTGAAGCTATTTCAAATGCCGTTCCCTTTTTCAAGGCTCCAAAAGAAAAGAATGCCGCTCAAACCTTGACCATTATGTCACTGATTTTAGGTTTTCTTTTTGCTGGTATCACCTTCCTAAACTACTGGATGGGGATTATGCCTCAACACGGAGAAACTATTCTTTCACAGATGGCTCAAGGCATCCTTGGTAATTCCTTCTTTAGGCCACCTTGGGTATTATATCTTCCAATTCTCCACAGCCTTGATTTTGGCCGTAGCTGCAAATACTGGCTTTTCGGCCTTCCCTATGCTGGCTTACAATATGGCTAAAAACAAATACATGCCCCATCTCTTTATGGAAAAAGGAGACCGCCTAGGCTACTCCAATGGAATTTTAACTCTGGCTTTTGGGGCTATGATTCTTCTTCTCATTTTTAATGGCAATACCGAACGCTTGATTCCTCTTTATACTATCGGGGTCTTCGTTCCCTTTCGCCCTATCTCAGACTGGGATGATTCGTCATTGGAAAAAGGAAAAAAGGGCCAACTTCTTAAAACCTGCTCTTGCTAATATCCTTGGGGCAATCATTTGCTACGCGATTGTACTAATCCTGCTCTTTTTCCGTCTCAGTGATATCTGGCCTTTCTTCCCGATTATTCTCGTACTCACCCTACTCTTCTTGGCAATTCACAGTCATTACCAAAAAGTAGCCCAACAACTGCGACTCTATGAAGGAATCGAAAAACGTACCTACGATGGCAATCTTGTCCTCGTCCTAGTAGGAAATGTCACCCGAGTCAGCGTCGGAGCCATTAACTACGCTCAAAGTATCGGTGACGAAGTCCTAGCCATGCATATTTCTACCAAGGAAACCGCAGAAAAAGACCAAGAAATTCTCCAAGAATTTGCCGATTACTTCCCAACCATTACTCTGAAAAACTATCAAGACCAGCTACCGCGATATCATCACCCCTACTGTCAAGTATGTCAAACGAATTTCCGAGGAAGCTCAGAAAAAGAACTATACAGTCACTGTCCTCGTTCCCCAGTTTATCCCTAATAAACCTTGGCAAAATATCCTGCACAATCAGATGAGTCTCAAACTCAAATACGCCCTTCGTTGGCACCAAGACGTCGTTGTCGCTAGCTACTCTTATCACTTAAAAGAATAAAGAAAAGGCCCTACCAGAACCAAGAAGCGTCTGGTAAGGCCTTTTTCTGAATCCAGCCACTATGCTTATACTCAATGAAAATCAAAGCGTCAAACTAGGTCAGCTGCACGCTTGGGCTTATAAACAGTGTTTCTGAGCTTCGTCGAGTCGAAATCTGACGAAACGCTCAAAAACACTGTTTTGAGCAACCGTAAGACAACGCTGACGTGGTTTGAAGAGATTTTCGAAGAGTATTAACTGAAAAGCATGACTAGGAATATCATTGAATGTGGTTAGCTAAATCTTCCTGAGCTTTTTTATTTGACTCAGCTTTTTCTTTTAGCCATTTTTCATAGAGTTCTTGGTACTGTTTAGCAGTTACTGGCTCTTTTTGCAATTCAACATATTTGTAGTTGTCAGCATTTCCTTTATTCCCAACGAATGAGAATGGGCCTGTAAACGGTACAGTCTTACGGAAGATTGGATTAGCTCCACCACTTTGAACTGGTAGGAAGAGGGCACTATCTGTCAACCAAGCTTGGGCTTCAGCATATTTTTCATAGCGAGCTTGAGTATCTGTGATTTCCGCATCAGCCTGATCCAAGAGTTTCTTGTAGTCAGAAAGACCAATCTTGTCCTTAACTTCCTTTGTCTTTTCCTTCAGACAAGCCCATGTTTTTCAACTGAGAACCTGTCTCTGGATCAAGGATGGCTAGGTAAGTCTTAGGATCTGAGTAATCTCCACCCCATCCTGAGATGTCGATATCGTAGTCTTTTTGTTCTGCTGTATCTGCAAAGTAGGTTGCTTGGTCTTTTTCATCTGGAGAAAGTTGGATAACATCGATAACTACATTCTCCTTACCAAGGGTTTCTTCCACTGTTTGTTTGAAAGATCCCAGCCTGTTGCACATCTAACTTAGCAGTCTGGTCAACTGGCATATCCAAATGAATTGGGAAGGTTACTCCTTGAGCTTGCAGACTTTCTTTGGCCTTGGCAAACTTCTCTTTGGCCTTGTCAGGATTCAAAAAGGCTTGCTTACCATCGTTTAGGTTGATATTTGCCCAATCTTTACCGTAGTTGACAATTTTCTCATTGACAATGTCACCAAAGTTCTTATCGCCAACTTGGACAAAGTTACTTGGTGTAACCGTATTACGCAAGATACGGTCTGCTCCATCTTCACCATTTGTCTGTGCTGCATAAGCATGACGGTCAAAGGCAAAGTTGATAGCCTGACGGAAATCCTTATTTTGCATAGCTGCGCGTGAATCTGTCTTTTCCTTATCAGACTGTTTCATAGTCTGCTTGTAGCTTTGACGATTGACGTTGAAAAGATAATAGAAAGTAACTGAGTTTTGCGGTGTATAGGTAATCTTGTCCTCATTCCCCTTCTTGAGTTCAGCAAACACTGAACTTGTTGGGAAAATACGGCCGTCTGTATAGTTACCATCCAAGAAACCTCTAGTAATGCTGTCTTGGTCAGAACCGTCAAAGAAAGAAAGCTTCACTTTCTCAATTTTGACATTGTCCTTATCCCAGTAGTTAGGGTTTTTATCAAATTCAATCAAAGATTTTGATGTGAAGGACTTAAACAAGTAAGGACCATTTGACAAGATACTTGATGGCGTCACACTTCCAAAGTCATCTCCCTTAGACTTCAAGAAAGCTTCGTTTACAGGACTAAGAATACTTGCTGTTGTTTTAGAGTTCCAATAAGTCTCAGGTTGGTTGAGAGTGTATTGTAGCGTGTAATCATCCACCGCCTTAACACCAACAGTTCCAAAATCAGATGATTTCCCTTCAACATAGTCTGCTAGCCCTTTGATAGAGTCTTGTACCAAGTACAAGTTTTCAGCCTTTTTATCAGCCGCATACTTAAGACCAGTCACAAAGTCATGAGCTGTTACATCCGCATACTCTTCTCCTTCAGAAGTGTACCATTTTAGCCCCCTGACGGATCTTTATAAGTGTAGGTCAAACCATCTTTTGATACTGTCCATGACTCAGCCATAGATGGGATGAGATTGCCATACTGGTCGTTTTCCAACAAACCATCAATCAAGTTGGTTGTGATACTAGATGTAGAATCTCGTGTAGAAGTAATATAATCCAAGGTATCTGGGTTATTGACAAAGATATAAGAGTAAGTCTTGTCTGCATTACTTGATTGAGATGATCCACACGCTGCTAAAGCTAGACCTGCTGTCAAAGCCATAGCTCCAAAAAGCATAACTTTTGATTTCTTCATGATTATTCTCCAATTTTACAGTATGTGAAATATTATACACTATTTGAGCAAAAATATAAAGCTTTTTTTGAACTTTTTTACAAAAATAAAAATCAGTAGACTCGAGTTCCTACTGATTTTTGATATGAGTTCGTTTGGATTATGCAGCCAAAACTTTGCGTCCTTTACGACGACGAGCTGCCAATACGCGACGACCGTTTTTAGTTGACATACGGTTACGGAATCCGTGTTTGCGCGCACGACGAAGTTTACTTGGTTGATAAGTACGTTTCACGATGAATACCTCCTCATAGATTTTGTATTCGTTTAGCCGGCTATAAAGTGATCAGTTACTAAACATACTTTACTATTCTATCTGATTCTTTCACTTTTGTCAATAGCTCTAGGCAAATGTTTCCAGCTTTTTAACGCTTTTTCTGATGTAAGCCCTATCTGCGATACTGTTTCAAGAAACGAGTCATCTTTTCTTGGATTTGAGCCAACTCATCAACACGAGGAAGGTAAACGATACGGAAATGGTCTGGTTCCTGCCAGTTAAAGCCTCGACCATGAACCAAGAGAACCTTTTCCTGCTTCAAGAAATCAAGGACAAACTGCTCATCATCATCGATACGGTACATATTGCGGTCGATTTTAGGGAAGATATAGAGCCCAGCCTTGGGTTTAACCGCAGACAAACCTGGAATATCTTGAATAGCATTGTAGATGAAATTTCTTTGCTCGTAAATTCGTCCACCAGGAAGGAGCAATTCATCAACTGATTGGTGACCACCCAAGGAAGTTTGTACGACTTGTTGGGCCAGAAACGTTAGAGCAAAGACGCATATTGGACAGCATATTGAGACCCTTCGATATAGCCCTTTGACATGCGTCTTAGGTCCAGACAAGACCATCCAACCCACACGGAAACCAGCGATACGGTGCGATTTTGACAGACCATTCATGCTGACACAGAAAACATCTGGTGCCAAGCTAGCCACAGGCGTATGCACATGTCCATCCATGACCATGCGGTCGTAAATTTCATCCGCAAAGATAATCAAATCGTTTTGACGGGCAATCTCAATAATCTCCAGCAAGAGTTCCTTAGGATAAAGGGCTCCAGTTGGGTTGTTTGGATTGATAAGGACGATTGCCTTGGTATTGGAAGTGATTTTTGACTTGATATCGTCAATATCTGGATACCATTCTGCAGCTTCATCACAGATATAGTGAACAGCATTTCCTCCAGCTAGGCTGACAGCCGCTGTCCAGAGAGGATAGTCTGGCATTGGCACCAAGACCTCATCCCCATTGTCCAAAAGCCCCTGCATGGACATGACAATCAACTCACTGACACCATTTCCAAGGTAAATATCATCAATATCTACGTTTGGAAATTTCTTCAATTGGCAATACTGCATGATAGCCTTACGGGCTGAGAAAATCCCTTTGGAGTCAGAATATCCTTCACTATCACGCGCATTCATAATCAAGTCATGAATGACCTCGTCTGGCGCTGTAAAGCCAAATTCTGCTGGATTTCCTGTATTTCAGACGTAAAATCTTTTCTCCGTTTGCTCGCATCCGCATGGCTTCTTCCAAAACAGGACCACGGATATCATAAGCAACATGCTCTAACTTACTAGACTTGTTATATTCTTTCATCTTGTTTCCTCAATTCATCAGGATAGTAACATTATACCACTAGAAAGAGAATGCGACAAGTTTACTGAAATGTGTTACTAGATTTCGTATAGAAGAAAAACCTCACTAAAAGCGAGGTCAAGACAGGGAGATAGCAGGGTATTTTGCCAAAGACAGATCACATACCAAAAGATAAACCTAGAAAAAGCAAGCCTAGAAAAGGAGTCATAAAGAAGATTGAACATGAGGAAAAGGCCCTCCCATATCATCAAGTAATCTAAGCGTCCACTTCTTTTTGCAACTAGGAATAAGATTACATGGTAGAGTAGATGAAAGACTAAAAAGCCGATAAAACCTGGATAAAGAAGCGGTACTAGACTCTCTAATTGCCAGATCATGATAACTTCTACCAAGACTGACACTAGGATGATTCCATAATAAAGGAAATTTGAATTTTTTGTTTTCTTGAAAAGAGTTTTTCATCATTCTCCCTCCCTTCACTTCTTTCCTGCTATCCTTTCTTTTATTTTATCATATATTTATATAGTTTTTAAGTGCTAACATTCTTTTGAAAAATACTTTTTTTGCTTTACTTCTATAGTGAAAAGGTTTACAATTATAGTAAGAAAATTTCAGGAGGTTTCATTATGGCACAACGTTACCAAAATATCATGGTCGCAATCGATGGTTCTAAAGAAGCGGACTTGGCTTTTGTCAAGGGAGTTCATTCTGCTCTACGAAACGACGCTAAACTCACCATCGCACATGTCATTGACACACGCGCTCTCCAAAGCGTATCCACCTTTGATGCTGAAGTTTACGAAGAACTCCAAGTCGACGCTGAAAGTCTGATGAAAGAGTACGAAAAACGTGCTAAAGATGCTGGTGTGGCAGATGTTCATATCGTCATTGAAATGGGAAATCCAAAAGACCCTCTTGGCACGTACTATTCCCGATGCTGAGGAAGTGGACCTCATCCTCGTTGGCGCAACTGGTCTCAACGCCTTTGAACGCCTCTTGGTCGGTTCTTCATCTGAATACATTCTCCGCCATGCTAAGGTCGATTTGCTGGTTGTGAGAGAACAAGAAAAAACCTTATAATCACGAAGAAAAGGAGCTCAGAGCTCCTTTTTGTTTACTGTTTATACTCTTCGAAAATCTCTTCAAACCACGTCAGCTTCACCTTGGATTATATATGTGACTGACTTCGTCAGTCTTATCTACAACCTCAAAGCAGTGCTTTGAGCAACCTGCGACTAGCTTCCTAGTTTGCTTTTTGATTTTCATTGAGTATTATTTCTCTCTTTATGGCGTTCGTAAGCCTTGAGCTGGCGCTGCAGTTCCTTTTTAATAGCAGGTTCTGGAGCATATTTTTCTTCCCAATCATCTGGTTTTAAGATTTTGTGGGTCACTGGATCAAAATGAGCCTTGCCATCTGGGAAAATTTTCCCCATATTGGCCTGATGGACAATATCAAAAATACGTTCTGGGTCCACCCCCATCAAGACAAAACTACCATAGGTGAAGTAAAGTGTGTCAATCAAGGCATCCACCTGACCTATCAAATCTTGCTGGGCAGGCGTCTTCTTAGCTACTTTATCTGCTGCCTTATCAAGAGCTTGATGAAGTTGCGATAGAGCTTGACCAAAGTCCTCTTCAGAAGGACTGGCAGCTCGAACAAACTCCACCAATTCTTCTATTTTAAAAGCCAGCCCTGTGGGTTGCACCTTCTAAATCCCAAGCTCGAGGTTCTTCTTGGGTTCGTTCATCCATCATGTGGTGGAAGGTCTTGACCTTATTGAAATGATAGTCACGGCTGACAAAGACTTTTTCTGAAGCCAGAACACCAAAATGTTCCAAGGCCTTGTGAATTCCGTCTTGCTGATTGCTAGTGGTAATGTGCTTGGCAACTTCCTTGACACTGCTACTACCATTTCCCATAGCGACCGACATACCGACACCCGCCAGCATTTCTAGGTCGTTATCTGAGTCACCAAAGGCCATGACTTGGTTGAGATCAAAACCATATTCTTTCCCAACTCGGCGAATGCCTTCCAATTTAGAGTTTCCTTGATTGATGACATCCGCTGCAAATGGATTGCTACGTGTCAATTTCAAGTCTTCAAAATCAGCTGCCGCCTTCTCAGATTCTTCTGGCGTCATCAGCATCAAAACTTGGTAGATAGGCTGATTCATCAGGTGAAGCAGGTCTTCTTCCTTTTGGGGAACAACCTTGCTGACCATACGATTAAAGGAATGACTCACCGTCCTAGTTAAAACAGAGGGAACGAAGCGACTGATTCGTTGGGAAAAAGAACCCAGACCAAAGGACATGATTTTGGAACCCAGCATGGCATCCTTGGTCCCTAGGGCAATCTCCTTGCCCTCTTTTTTAGCATACGTAATGAGATGGCGCAAATGTAACTTGGAAATAGGGCTCGTGAACAAGACTCTGTCTTTATTAAAAATATACTGGCCATTGTAGGTTACCGCAAAATCCAGGTCCAAATCGTCCATCAATTCCTTAACAAAAAAAGGTCCTCGTCCCTGTCGCTACACCAACAAGTACCCTTGTTCTTTTGACAATCTTTAATCGCGTCCTTAGTGGATTTCAAAACACTCTTGCGATCGTTGACCAAGGTTCCATCGATATCAAAAAAAAACAGCTTTGACTTCCATCCTATCCCAATCTCCCCTTTTGTGATACAATGATTATACCATATTTCAGAAAGAGTGAGTAAATCATGCCTAAGAAAATCCTTGTTTTACATACGGGCGGAACTATTTCCATGCAAGCCGATGCTTCTGGCGCTGTTGTGACGAGTTCAGATAATCCCATGAACCATGTGTCCAACCCACTTGAAGGAATCCAAGTCCACACCTTGGACTTTTTTAACCTGCCAAGCCCCCATATTAAACCCAAGCATATGCTGGCCCTCTACCAAAAAATCAAAGAAGAAGCGGCTAACTACGATGGAGTGGTAATCACACACGGGACCGATACTCTAGAGGAAACAGCCTATTTCCTTGATACCATGGAAGTTCCCCATATGCCTATCGTTCTAACAGGCGCCATGCGTAGTTCCAACGAACTCGGCAGTGATGGCGTTTATAATTATCTGAGTGCTTTACGAGTGGCCAGCGATGACAGAGCTGCTGACAAAGGGGTTTTGGTTGTTATGAACGATGAAATCCACGCTGCCAAGTATGTTACCAAAACACATACGACCAACGTCAGCACCTTCCAGACTCCAACGCACGGGCCACTTGGTCTGATCATGAAACAGGAAATCCTCTACTTCAAAACAGCTGAACCCCGTGTCCGCTTTGACCTTGATCACATACAAGGATTAGTCCCTATCATCTCTGCTTATGCTGGTATGACAGATGAGCTGATTGATATGCTGGATTTGGAACAATTGGACGGCTTGATTATCCAAGCCTTCGGAGCTGGTAACATTCCCAAAGAAACGGCTCAAAAGTTAGAAAGCCTTCTGCAAAAAGGAATCCCAGTCGCCCTGGTTTCGCGATGCTTTAACGGTATCGCTGAGCCTGTCTATGCCTACCAAGGTGGAGGCGTGCAGTTGCAAAAATCTGGTGTCTTCTTTGTTAAAGAACTCAACGCCCAAAAAGCCCGCTGAAACTCCTCATTGCCCTCAATGCCGGACTAACAGGACAGGCTTTGAAAGACTATATGGAAGGGTAAGTCTCTTAGAAAATCTCTTCAAACCGCGTCAACGTCGCCTTACCGTATGTATGGTTACTGACTTCGTCAGTTCTATCTACAACCTTAAAGCTGTACTTTGAGCAATCTGCTGCTAGCTTCCTAATTTGCACTTTGATTTTCATTGAGTATAATTCTCTCCTCTAAGTCATAACCACCCGTGAAAACGGGTGGCTTGTACACCGGCTATAAGCTGTTTCTCTCCAGCGGCGTCTAAAGACGCTCGCTGAACTTCGTTCAGGTCGTGCTATATTACTTGACTATGCCCGTCACAACGGGCTTTTACCTTGTTCTAAATCCGCCATCAGAAAACGGATCTTCATATTCTTTTACACTCAGCTTATCGAGTGTAATGTCATTCTTTTCCTGCTCGCGAATATATTTAGCTACGGTCTTTTCGTTTAGTCCAACGGTACTTACATAGTATCCCCTAGCCCAAAACTTTCGATTTCCATACTTATATTTTAAATTAGTGTGCTTATCAAATATCATCAATGCACTTTTACTCTTGAGATACCCCATAAAATCGGAAATCGAAAGTTTGGGAGGTATCAGTACAAGTAGGTGTACATGGTCTGGCATCATATGACCTTCGATAATCTCCACGCCACGACAACGGCATAGATGTTTAATAATATCTATCAAATCCGACCTGACTTTGTAATATATCGCCTTACAGCGATACTTAGGTGTAAAAACTATATGATATTTGCACATCCATTTGGTATGTGATAAACTGTAACTGGTTTTAGCCATTTATTTTTCCTCCTTTATCTAACCTGAACAATTAGATTATACTTGGAAAAATATAGTAGATTGAAATTGGAATAGTACACTGTTGTTTCTAAAACATTGTTAGAAATTAGCTTGGCTTTCCCAATCAATTTGTTCAGTTTTTATTTCATTTCACTATAAATGGAAGCTAGAAGCCTTATCAGCCACCAGCATAGCTGGTGGTTTTCTTGTTTTTCTCTACGAGAAAAACTGGCTTGAAGCCATAAAACAAATCAGGAAATCTTCATGATTCCCTGATTTTTTCTATTTACGTTTTCGTGTTGAGCGACGTTCTGTCAAACCATGAGGTAAGAGAACTTCACGTTCTTCCAACTCTTCCTTGTGCATAATCTTAGTCAACATACGCATGCTAATAGCACCAAGGTCATAAAGAGGTTGGGCAATAGTTGTCAAGTTTGGACGGGTAAAGCGTGGTATTTGTGAATCATCACTAGTAATGATTTCAAACTCTTCTGGCACAGACACACCGTGATCAGCCAAACCATTCAAGACACCTGCTGCCAACTCATCACCTGTTACAACTGCTGCAGTTGCATTTGATGAAATCAAGCGTTCTGCCAAGGCATAGCCATCTTCATAAGTGTATTTAGACTCAAATACCAATCCTTCACTATAAGAAATACCTGCTTTTTTCAAGGCTTCCTTGTAGCCAACCAAACGAACCTTACCATTGATATCATCCACTAGTGGACCGCTAACAAAAGCAATGCGCTCATTTTCTTTCGCAAGGTAGCTCACTGCATCAATCGTAGCTTGTTTGTAGTCAATATTGACACTTGGAAGCTGATGTTCTACATCCACAGTTCCTGCAAGAACAACTGGTGTCCGAGAACGAGAAAACTCTGAACGAATTTTTTCAGTCAAGTGGTAACCCATAAAAATGATACCATCCACTTGCTTAGAAAACAGTGTATTGACAACTGAAACTTCCTTGTCATCATCCTCATCACTATTGGCAAGGACGATATTGTACTTGTACATTTCAGCGATATCATCAATCCCTTTAGCAAGCGTTGAGAAATAGCCATTAGTAATATTTGGGATCACGACACCGACAGTAGTTGTCTTTTTACTTGCAAGACCACGCGCCACGGCATTTGGACGGTAATCCAAACGATCAATCACCTCAAGCACTTTTTTACGAGTATTCTCTTTTACATTCTTATTGCCATTGACTACACACGGCTAACCGTCGCCATTGAAACTCCTGCTTCACGGGCGACATCATAAATCGTTACTGTATCGTCTGTATTCATTCCATTTCCTTTCTATATCATACCTCACGAGACTCTAAAAAGAGACGGTATGAAAATTTCGTTTTCATGATTCTACTTATTCCATTTTATCACTATTTGTAAACACTTTCAAGCATTTTTTGAAGATTGTTTGAAAAAAATTTCATACCGTAACTTCTCAAAGTAACTTCCACCTCTCTCCCAAAACTGGAAGTTAGTCTCAGACGACGAATGATGCTAGAATTAAGTCTGAGACTTTTCGTAAGGAGGCACCTCATGACGAAAAAACAAAAACATCTCACTCTAGAAGACCGTATTGACATCCAAACTGGAATCAGCCAACAGGAGACTTTCCGTTCTATCGCTGAGAAAATAGGAAAAGACCCGTCAACCATTTCAAAGGAAATCAAGCGCAATCGCATCATGCATCCAACATCCGTCAAATCTGATTGCACGGATTGTCCACTTCTCAAAAAAACTCCTTATGTCTGTAACAACTGTCCAAAAAAGAAAACGGATTGTGGCTTTAACCGCTATCTTTACTACGCGAAAAAGGCGCAGGAACAGTACAAGACTATGTTGAGGGAGTCCAGAGAGGGGGAATTCCCCTAAACAAGGAAAGTTTTTATCAGATGGACAAGGTCTTAACCCTAGGCATCCAGAAGAAACAAAGCATCTACCATATCATTCAGACACATAACCTACCTGTGTCGAAAGCTACGGTGTATCGGCATGCCAAGCTGGGATATCTAACAGCCAAGCCCATTGATTTCCCTCGGATGGTCAAGTTCAAGGCACGCAGAAAATCCAGAAAAGTAGCTATTCCCAAAGAGCTGAAAATTGGGCGAACCTATCAAGATTTCCAAGAGTTACGAGAAACAGATGATTTCTTCAAATGGTTGGAAATGGACACGGTCATCGGCAGACCTGGTGGAAAGCTACTGCTCACCTTCAACGTTTCCTTCTGCAACTTCCTCTTCGCCTTGCTTTTGGACAACAAGACTGCTCTAGAAGTCGCCACTAAATTCGCAGCTTTGAAAGAAAGAGTCATGGACGGAGGGTGTGCGTTCCATCAGCTATTCCCTGTCATTCTCACGGACAACGGATCTGAGTTCTCCTATGTGGAGGAGCTTGAGCGAGACATTGATGGGAAGTCTCACCTCTACTTCTGCGACCCTAGCCGTCCTGACCAGAAGGGGCGGATTGAGAGAACCATACGGTTTTGCGAGCCATTCTTCCCAAGGGCACTTCCTTTGACCAGCTGACTCAGAAAGACGTCAATCTAGTCATTTCTCATGTCAATTCCTTGAAACGAGAAGAGTTTCAAGGAAAATCTGCTTACGACGTCTTCACCTTCACATTTGGCGAGGACATCGCTGCTCTTCTAGGTTGCCAATTTGTCAAACCAGAAGACACACACTTATCACCTGATTTATTGAAATAAAGGGAATTTTCCCCTCTAATTACACATCTTATGACCATCGAAAAGTCTCACACTAAACGCTAGCAACTGGAATTTACTCTAAGACGACTCTGTTTTAGGGCTATTTGTCGTGCATTTTTTTCTGAGTCTTTCGCTTTTGAACCCTTATATATCAAGAAAAAGAAAACCAGTGGAAGTTAGTCTAAGACGAATTTCCACTGATTTCACGCGTTTTTCTCATACTAAAAGCTAGGTTGTGGGAAACTGGAAGTTAGTTTTAAAAGTTATCAAAAAATTTCATAGAAAACTATGTTTATGAAGAAAAAATCGCATTTTCTTGATTTTTAATCCTATTTGCTGTATGATAAGGGAAAAGAAAGGGGGCAGAAATATGGCTTTTACCAATACCCAGATGCGGTCTGCTAGTTTTGGCATTGTTACCAGCTTGCCTGATGATGTTATTGACTCTTTTTGGTATATCATCGACCATTTCTTAAAAAATGTCTTTGAATTGGAGGAAGAACTCGAGTTTCAATTACTCAATAACCAAGGAAATTACCTTCCACTTTTCAAGTCAACACCTCCCTACAACCATTGATTTTGACTTTAACCATCCTTTTGACCCTCTTTATCCGCCAAGAGTACTGGTTTTAGACATGGATGGTAGAGAAACTATCCTCCTCCCAGAAGAAAATGACCTATTTTAAAAACTCTAGCTTCTCGGCGCAAACTGCTGAGGAACTAGAGTTTTCTTTTTCTAATAAATGGATCGACTGACAACTAGACCGTTGGGTTTTGTATACTCTAAATCAAGGTAATCCTGATAAGTCCCTGGCACAATGAAACCTTGTGGACTCAATATATCAGTCCCAGCTTTTCCCACGATAGAGTCTGCCAGCAAGACACAATTGGTACTGAGAACAAAGTAGGTCTTAAACTCGGATGAGCTAAATTTATAAAGCGTCGCATCCGCTTCCTGTTTCAGTTGGTAGGAGTAGGTATGTTTGACCTCTCCCTCTCTTCTTTTCATCAACTGAGAGCTTGGTTCCCAAGGAATTAACAGATCTTCTATCTCTGCTAGGCGAGCTTGGATAGCTGCTTTCTGTTGGGCTGTCAAACTCAGACCATAAGCAAACAAAGTCTTCTGACTTTCCCTCTTACAAAGCTCAATGTATTTTTCCCGATTAGCCTTAAACAAAACACCGTCTCCAACCATGCCGAATAAACGCTCCGAGTGAGGATCATACGAACCATAGGAAATAACCTGCCCTTGATAACAAATATCCACATGTCCCATGGCGAGGAAGAAGGAGGTTTCTGAGGTATGGATAAAAATTTCCAGATCAACCGTCTGGTCGTTTTTTCTTTCCGAATGAACTTCCCCTTCTTGGCTTTTATGATTTGCCAGCCACTCATTTAGTTTTCGCAAGGTACTGATAGGAATCAGGGCTGTCACAAAGATCGGCAAGGTCATTCGCATTCGTCGTTTCAGCTTGGGATTGTTTTCTATCCTTTCAAAAAAGAAACCGTCCCGGAGGCTACTGACTCCTAGCATGAGCAAGTAAAACCCAAGCAAGAGCAATTCAAAATTCGCTGCATCGTGAAAAGGAGAGATGCTATAAAGACCGAATCCTATCATCCATACAGCATCGAAGAGATGGTGAAGCCGAGGATGAATAGCATTTTTTCGATAGAGAGACCAGGTCACAAGACTAATGCCACCCGTAAACAGCTGGTAGCTCGCAATGACAAAGACTAAGAGATAGAGGGTAAGGTCTTGCAAGATGATAGAGTCAAACACGAGAGCCGCGACCACCAGCTTGGCCAGAGTTACAAAGATATTTTCCCGGCGTTTTTTATCCTGAAACCAGCGAGTCAACAAGTGCCAAACTGCTGACACGGAAAAGTAGCCCATCAGCAACTGGTACCCCATCCGCGGAATAACTTGTCCAAAACAAATCAGGAGAAGCCCTAAAGTAATCGCAAGCAGTCCATCCCCAATGCTCTTCCACTTGCTATAGGTATCGGAAAGTTTAGGCATTTCCTTGCTCGAACTGGTCAACTAAGTAGCGAATTGGTTGTTTTAAGATTGGATGGATAAAATGGGGAGCTATTTCCACTAACGGCTCAAGAATAAAAAGGCGTTCTGCTATATAAGGATGAGGCAAGATAAGCTCGTCTGTATAAATGATCTGATCCTCCACAAAAAGCAAGTCCAAATCAATCAAACGAGGTCCCCAATGCACTTCTCTCACCCGTCCCATCTCTGACTCAATGGCTAACAAGGTTTCTAACAAGACTGGTGCTGGTAGCCAGGTTTCCACCTCAACCACTTGATTAGCAAAGCTATCCTGCTCAACACCACCCCAAGGCTCTGTCGTCAAGACACTGGACTCTTTGAGAATATGGATGCCTCGAGCTCGCAGTTTGTCAATGGCTTGTTCCAAGTTCGCTTGCTTATCTCCCATGTTGCTTCCCAGGGCGATAAAGGCCCGTTGCTTACGGCGATGAATGGTTACTGAGCAAGTATCTAGCGGCAAATGCACTGGCGCCCAGGGTTTTTTTAGTTCTAGCTTCATTTCTTGGACAAGAGGATAAGCCTCAAAAGTACGTTCCACCAGTTTATAAGCTACCGTTTCAATCAGGTCCTCAGTGGTTTCCTGAAACCAAGTCGTCCACTGCTGACACAGTTCTCCATAATGGACAGAGGCTGACAAATCCAAGTCTGTAGCCGCCTTGGTTATATCATAGGATAGGATGGCTGAAACGACAAACTTCTGCCCCAATTCTTTCTCACTAGGGAACAGACCATGGTAGGCAAAAATTTCCAAATCTTTAATCTGCAGTTGATCCATAATGATTCCTTTCTAGAAAAATCCGCTTGAAGCGGATTCTTTTTATAGTCCCATTAAACGATAAGCCTGGTCTCGGAGGTCCTTATCTGTTTCAAATAGACCACGAGCTACTGTCGTCAAGGTTGCAGTTCCTGGTTTTCTGACACCACGCATACTCATACACATATGTTCTGCCTCAATGACAACAAAGGCTCCCTTAGCACCCAGATATTCCATCAAGGCATCGGCCACTTCGATATTCAAACGTTCTTGAATTTGTGGTTTCTTAGAATAAACTTCAACCGTACGGGCTAGCTTAGACAAGCCCGCCACACGACCATCTGGAATGTAGGCAATATGCGCTCTACCATAAAAGGGCAGAAAGTGGTGCTCACACATGGTATGGAAAAAGATATCCTTTTCTACTACCATGTTGTCATCAATAATCTCAAAGGATTTTGACAAATGTTCCTCCGCTGTTTGACCAAGACCTGAAAAAATCTCTTGGTACATACGAGCTACACGAGCAGGTGTTTCCTGCAAGCCCTCGCGGTTAGCGTCCTCTCCGACAGCCTCGATAATCATTTTTACAGCTGCTTCAATCTTTTGTGTATCCATTCTCGTTTTTCCTCTCCATCAGATAGACTCTCACTTGGCTCAAGAAATACAAGGAACCTGTGACAATCCTAACTGTTTGTTTCTCTTCTTTTTTATCTGTAAATTTCTGCTCTAGAAAATCCTGCCAACCTTGGTAGCTGAGATTTCTAGACTTAGCTGCCTCTTTCAGCACGCTTTCATCAGTCGCCCGACTATCGTCAAAATGTGTCAGGGTAAGCTCGGTATCTGAGATTTCCTCCAACAAGTCCAACATATCTTCCAAGGCCTTGGTTTTGATGCAGGTAAAGAGGATTTCCTTATGATAATCCGCAAAGCGTTCTTGCAAGGTTGCTATTAAAGCCTTGATAGCATGAGGATTATGGGCCCCATCCAAATCATCAAGGGATCTCTAGACACAACTTCCAAACGCCCTGGCCACTTTGTTTCTTCTAGGGCTTGAGCAAGCAAGTGATTGCTTGCTAGTTCTCGACCATCTTCTTGACAAAAAGTATCAAGCAAAGCTATGGACATCCCAGCATTCTCTATCTGGTGCAAACCAAGCAGGCCAGTTTGGAAGCGACCTTGTCTGACAGCACTTGTATAGTCAAAGACTTCCCCGGCCATCACACTCTTTTGATAGCTGACCTGATAATCTGCCCCGTAGGCAAGTCTCGGCGCATCTTTCCCTTCCGCAATGCGGTCAATCACAGCTAAAGCTTCTGGAGCGATACGACCTGTCACCAAGGGAATACCTTGTTTGATAATACCAGCTTTCTGCTCTGCTATGGCTTCCAAGGTATCACCAAGTAGGGCTACATGGTCCAGTCCAATGGTTGTGATGCCTGTTAAAATGGGCTGGCAAACATTGGTACTATCTAAAAGTCCACCCATGCCCACTTCCATGATGGCCACATCTACTTGCTCTGAGGCAAAGTAATCATAGGCCAGGGCTGTGATAATCTCAAACTCGGTTGTCCCCTGCAAATTGGCATCCACTTCTCCCTCCAGCAAAGACTGATAGTCTGCCATAAGGAATTCCAGTCTAGCCTCGGGAATGGATTCTCCATTGATGCTAATCTGGTCTGTGTAATGAATGAGATAGGGCGAGCTGAAAACACCAACTCTCAGACCTAGCTTTTCTAGCATATTTTTCAAAAAAGCAATAGTCGAACCCTTGCCATTGGTCCCTCCAATATGGATGACCTTGAGTTTGAGATGGGGATTGCCACGCAACGCTAACAGTTCCACCATTCGTTCCAAGCCAAAATGCGGTTGATCCGTCCGGTAGTGGGCAATCCACTGATTGTTTTCGAATTCTTTCATCTTATTTATATTGTTTTAAATCTAGATTTTCCGCTTCATCAGCCAGACGAATAGCGGAGGCAATTTCAACTGCCATCTTGTGGCTAGCTACGTCATGCACGCGCACCACGTCTACACCCTGTCTCGCAGCAATACTAGTTACATGAGCCGAAGCCGTATCTCGATTGCGGAAACCAATTTCTGTCTCAGGATTGACTTCAAAACCATTTTCTTCAAGGATATTGATGACAAACCGCTTGCGCGACACTCCAAGAAAGATTGGATAGCTCTTCTGATGTAGTTTATCCAGGTCCCGTAAAAGAAGCAAATTTTCTTTCTTGGTGAGACCAAAACCAATCCCTGGGTCCAACAGGATATTTTCTTGTGCAATCCCAGCTTGATTTGCTCTCGCTAGTGCTCTGTCAAAGAAAGTCTCCATCAACTCTTCGATTGGCAATTTTTCAAAGTCAGCTAATTCTTCCTCTGTAAAAGCTTGACCAAATCCAAAATGAGGGAATATGAGCGAGCTAGGATGATGAGGTCGAGCCATAACTGGATTAAACATGATAACCACTTTCGCTCCAGCCCTAGCTACCACATGAGCCATTTTTTCATCACCCATGAGGCCAGTGATATCATTGACTAGATTAGCACCAGCAGCCAAAGCAGCCTCTGCCACCTGACTTTTCCAAGTATCGATGGAAATAAGGACATCACTTTCCTTGCGAATAGCTTTAATCACTGGAACAACACGCTGGATTTCCTCTTCTATCTCAACATAGCTACTTCCCGGCCGAGTCGATTCACCGCCGATATCGAGCATGCCGGCACCTTCTGCTATCAATTTACGAGCCTGCTGGAGTGCTTGCTCAAGAGCAAAAAATTGACCACCGTCCGAAAAGGAGTCTGGGGTTACATTAATAATTCCGCAAATAGCTGTCTTTGCATGATTGGCTTTACTTGACATATCGGTCACTCCCTCAAGGCTTTTCACCATATTATTTCTCTATTTTACCATAAAAAGAAAAAGATGGACACGATTGCATTCATCTTTCTCCCAATAGAAAAAAGCAAGCAATTGTCAAAAATCTTAAACAGAAATCCCTAATGTCCGACTCATGATTACCACAAGAGCCAACAAACAGAAGGCCACCCCATTAACAATCATGTGGAGCAAGATAGACATTTCCAAACGTTGGGTCTTGTAAGCCGTCCAAGATAGAACGATCGACATACCTCCATAAATCAATAAAGAAGGTAAATTACTTGGTTGATGCAATAAAGCAAACACAATTGTACCGACTATAAATCCCAAGTTCTCCCTGCCTCGGAAAATCTTTTTAGGAACAATCCCCCGGCACAAGATTTCCTCACAAATTGGAGCAAGTAAGGCTAGCAAGAAGAAGCTGGAAATCAACGAACCATTCTGAACCATAGCGTTAATCTGAGACTGGTTAGCTGTTGTCGTCTCATTTGACAGTTGCAACAAGATAGAACCAAGTATATTTGACCCGATAATAACTAAATAACTCAAGCCCAAGCGTGCCAAATCCTTAGCTCTAAAAAAAGAAAAATTAAAACTAGCTAATTGCGTTTTACGAGCTCCAAAAATAAATAGTGCCAAAACTACAATCGAAATACCAGCAACTATCAATCCTGACTGTAACAGTGGTACTGCATTTAAAGTTAAAATAGCAGTAACCCCTATAGGAAACTGATATAAAATTGTCGCCAGCAAAAAAATTAACAGCCAGCCTGCACGATTCAATAATTCTTTCCACATATTTTTCTCTTTCATCGTCTATCTCCTTTGTATTAAAAAAAGGGGGAAATCCCCCCTGGGTTATCCTATTATAAGGCCATGCTGATGTAGTTAAGGATAAACAAAGCATCCAAAATCCAAATCATTACATGAACATCTTTAGCTTGACCTTTAACAATCTTAGTCAAAGTGTAAGTCAAGAAACCAACTGCAATCCCTTGAGTGATAGAGTAGCTGAATCCCATAAAGATAGATGTGAAGAAAGCAGGAACTGCTTCAGCCATATCATCCCAATGGATATTTTTCAAGCTACCAAGCATCATAATCCCAACAATAATCAGGATTGGTGCTGTAGCAGCGGTTGGCACGATAGCGAGAAGTGGGCTAAAGAAACTTGAAATCGCAAAACAGATCGCCACAACCAAGGCTGTCAAACCAGTACGTCCACCTGCACCGATACCAGCAGCAGATTCAACATAAGTCGTTACGTTTGAAGTACCTGCGATAGCACCAATTGAAGTACCAATCAAGTCTGAATAAAGAGCCTTGTCTAACTTATCTGATTGGTGATTTTCACCATTTGTTGCTACGATACCAACTTTTTCACCCGTACCAATCAAGGTACCAATTGTGTCAAAAATATCTGTCAACGAGAAGGCAAGAATAGCCATAAGCGTTTCAGGCAAGCGAGCTGTATCTGAAATCAAAGCTCCTAAACCTTCTGAACCAAGAGCTGCACCAAAGATTGTCTTCAAATCTTCAAAGGCTGCACCAACATGGTTATTAGCAAAATCAATGCTAGACAAATCAACCAAACCTACTGCAATCGCAAGAACTGTTGTTGTTAAGATAGAGAGAATAATTCCCCCTTTAATCCCTTTGATAACAAAGAAGATAGTAATAGCAAGTCCTGCAAGAGCTACCAAAACAGCTGGGGTATTAAAGTCAACCAATCCTGGAACTGCTGAAGCATTTGCCGCAATGGTTGCTTGCGCTTTGTCAGCCCCTTCTCCTACAACAGTATAGTTACCTGGATCAATCGTAAATTTCAAAAGTCCAGCATTCTTAATCCCTACGTAAGCAAGGAAGACACCGATACCTGCTGAAATAGCTGAACGAAGAGCAGTAGGAATGGATTCAATGATCATTTTACGAACATTTGTCAAGGTAATAATCAATGAAATAATCCCACAGATGAAGACCATAGCCAAGGCTTCTTGCCAAGAATAACCAAGTCCAAATACGACTGTAAAGGTAAAGAAGGCATTTAGTCCCATCCCTGGTGCTTGGGCATAAGGTAAGTTAGCGTAAAAAGCCATCATCAAGGTACCAGCTACTGCACCAATAATCGTTGCTAGAAAGACACCCTGAGCAGGCATTCCTGTTTGCGAAAGAATTTGTGGGTTTACAAAGAGAATATAACTCATTGCAAAGAAAGTTGTTAAACCAGCGAGAACCTCTGTACGAACGTCTGTACCGTTCTCTTTTAGTTTAAATAATTTGTCCATTATCAATCTCCTTTTAATTTTTACGAACAATAATAGAATTATATCATTTATCATTCACTTTTTTCAATATCTTTGTTTGATTTATTTAAGAAATTGGTCCAATTTCATTTTTTGTTTGGAATCTGCTTTTTCTGTCTGCTTTTTGTTATAATAGAAGACATCTTATACTCTATGCAAATCAAAGAGCAAACTAGGAAGCTAGCCGCAGGTTTTTCAAAACACTGTTTTGAGGTTGTAGATGGAAGCTGACGTGGTTTGAAGAGATTTTCGATGAATATTATCTGGAAAGACACTAGAAAGGTTTATATGACGAAAAAAATTATTGCAGTTGACCTGGATGGAACCTTGCTCAACTCAGACAGTCAGATTTCTGACTTTACCAAAGAAACCATTAAAAAAGTTGCTGAAAAAGGCCATCAGGTTATTATTACCACAGGTCGCCCTTACCGCATGTCAAAAGATTTCTACCGTGAACTAGGCTTAGATACTCCTATGATTAATTTCAACGGCTCCCTTACTCATTTACCAGACCAAGTTTGGGACTTTGAAAAGTGTTTGACGGTAGACAAAAAATATCTGCTCGATATGGTTCAACGTTCTGAGGACATTCAAGCCGATTTTATCGCTGGAGAATATCGTAAAAAATTCTACATTACAAATCCTAATGAAGAAATTGCCAATCCCAAACTATTTGGTGTAGAAGCTTTCCAGCCTGAAGATCAATTCCAGCCTGAGTTGGTGACCAAGGATCCTAACTGTATTCTGTTGCAGACCAGAGCCAGTGACAAGTATGCCCTGGCAAAAGAAATGAACGCCTTCTACCAGCATCAACTGTCTATCAATACCTGGGGAGGTCCGCTCAATATCCTTGAGTGTACCCCAAAAGGAGTCAATAAGGCATTTGCTTTGGACTACTTGCTTAAGGTAATGAACCGTGATAAAAAGGATTTGATTGCCTTTGGAGATGAACACAATGATACCGAAATGCTAGCTTTTGCAGGGAAGGGCTATGCCATGAAAAATGCCAATCCAGACTTGCTCCCTTATGCAGATGAGCAAATTGCCCTGACCAATGACCAAGATGGGGTTGCCAAAACCCTGCAAGACTTGTTCTTATAACTTGTGCTGACCAGCTTGCGAGCTGGTCTTTGTGCTCTTTTCACAGTCTCATCAACCAGTTAATCGATTGTTCTACTTTTTGCCTCCAAAACCTTGGAAAAGGCTTTCTTTTGTGATATACTTCACATATAAAAAACAAGAGAGCTCGTCACACTCGACTCTGTTGACACAAAATCAATCCAGTCCTGTCTCTCCTGCTCTCAGTTAATATCAAGGAGGATAGCTATGAAAGCTGTTGTTGTAAATCCAGAAAGCACTGGTGTTGCTATTGAAGAAAAAGTACTCCGTCCACTTGAAACTGGGGAAGCACTTGTAGAAATTGAATACTGTGGTGTTTGCCACACTGACCTCCACGTTGCCCATGGTGACTTCGGTCAGGTACCAGGACGTGTCCTAGGACATGAAGGTGTTGGTATCGTTAAAGAAATTGCTCCAGATGTGAAAAGCCTTAAAGTTGGTGACCGCGTCAGCGTTGCTTGGTTCTTTGAAGGATGCGGCACTTGCGAATACTGTACTACTGGCCGCGAAACTCTTTGCCGTACAGTGAAAATGCCGGCTACTCAGTAGACGGTGGTATGGCTGAACAGTGTATCGTAACTGCAGACTATGCTGTCAAAGTTCCTGACAGTCTTGATCCAGCCCAAGCTTCTTCTATCACATGTGCTGGTGTAACAACCTATAAAGCTATTAAAGAAGCAAAAGTTGAACCAGGCCAATGGGTTGTTCTATATGGTGCTGGTGGACTTGGTAACTTGGCTGTCCAATACGCTAAAAAAGTATTCAACGCTCACGTTATCGCAGTAGATATTAACAACGATAAACTTGCTCTAGCTAAAGAAGTTGGTGCTGATATCGTGATTAATGGCCTTGAAGTCGAAGATGTTCCAGGTTCTATCAAAGAAAAAACAAACGGTGGCGCTCACTCAGCTGTCGTAACAGCTGTATCAAAAGTTGCCTTCAACCAAGCAGTTGACTCTGTTCGTGAAGGCGGTCGTGTAGTAGCTGTCGGACTCCCTTCAGAAATGATGGATCTAAGCATCGTTAAAACAGTTCTTGACGGTATTCAGGTCATCGGTTCCCTTGTAGGAACTCGTAAAGACTTGGAAGAAGCCTTCCAATTCGGTGCAGAAGGTTTAGTAGTTCCAGTTGTTCAAAAACGTCCTGTCGAAGATGCTGTTGCAATTTTCGACGAAATGGAAAAAGGGCAAATTCAAGGACGTATGGTACTTGATTTCACCCACTAATTTAATAGAAACCTATTTTTAAAAAGTTGGAATGCGCTTCCAATTTTTTTATATTAAATTTTTACCATTCTGTAGACTATTCCATAAAATGTTGATATATAAATATCTAAAAAGATAGAACTTTTTAGATTTTTTTCACTCTTTATTATAATTAGTTGCTTTTTTTCTGAAAAACGGTTTATACTTATCTAGTCTTAAAGTTTTCTTAAACGAAAACTAAAACAAAAAAGGAGGAATGACAATAATGAGTATCGGAATCATTATTGCGAGCCACGGCGAATTTGCTGCAGGTATTCATCAGTCAGGATCTATGATCTTTGGTGAACAAGAAAAGGTTCAAGTTGTAACCTTTATGCCAAATGAAGGTCCTGATGATCTATACGCTAAGTTTAATAACGCTGTTGCTGCATTTGACGCAGAAGATGAGGTTCTAGTTGTGGCTGACCTTTGGAGTGGATCTCCATTCAACCAAGCTAGTCGCGTAATGGGAGAAAACCCTGAGCGTAAATTTGCCATCATCACAGGACTTAATTTACCGATGTTGATCCAAGCTTACACAGAACGCCTCATGGACGCTACTGCTGGAGTAGATAAAGTCGCTGCAAACATCATTAAAGAGGCCAAGGATGGCATCAAGGCTCTTCCAGAAGAGCTAAATCCAGCTGAGGAAGTAGCAAGCGCTGCAGCTAATCCAGTTGCTCAAGCTGCTATCCCAGAAGGAACTGTTATCGGAGATGGAAAACTCAAGATCAATCTTGCCCGTCTCGACACTCGTCTTCTTCACGGTCAGGTTGCCACTGCTTGGACTCCAGACTCAAAAGCAGATCGTATCATCGTTGCTTCAGATAACGTAGCTAAAGACGAATTACGTAAAGAATTGATTAAACAAGCAGCCCCAGGTAAAGTGAAAGCAAACGTTGTTCCTATCCAAAAACTAATCGACGTTGCAAAAGATCCTCGCTTCGGAGAAACACATGCCCTTATCTTGTTTGAAACACCTCAAGATGCTCTTCGTGCTATCGAAGGTGGCGTGCCAATCAAAACTCTTAATGTTGGATCAATGGCTCACTCAACTGGTAAAACAATGGTTAACAACGTTTTATCTATGGACAAAGAAGACGTTGCTACATTTGAAAAAATGCGTGATCTAGGTGTTGAATTTGATGTACGTAAAGTACCAAACGACACAAAAAAAAAGATTTGTTTGACTTGATTAACAAAGCAAACGTGCAATAATCGATTTTATGAAAGGATTTTAAAGATGTCTATTATTTCTATGGTTTTAGTAGTCGTTGTAGCCTTCCTAGCAGGTCTTGAAGGTATCCTCGACCAGTTCCAATTCCATCAACCAATCGTAGCTTGTACCCTTATCGGTCTTGTTACCGGTAACCTTGAAGCAGGTGTTATCCTTGGTGGTTCTCTTCAAATGATCGCCCTTGGTTGGGCTAACATCGGAGCTGCCGTAGCTCCTGACGCTGCTCTTGCTTCTGTTGCTGCTGCCATTATCATGGTTCTTGGTGGCGACTTTACTAAGACAGGTATCGGTGTTGCCCAAGCGGTTGCTATCCCTCTTGCAGTTGCTGGTCTATTCTTGACTATGATTGTCCGTACACTCTCTGTCGGATTAGTTCACACTGCTGATGCTTCTGCTAAAAAAGGTGACTTCAAAGCAGTTGAACGTGCTCACTTTGTCGCACTTCTTCTTCAAGGTCTTCGTATTGCAGTCCCTGCAGCACTCCTTCTAATGGTACCAACTGAAACAGTACAAAGCATTCTAAATGCTATGCCTGATTGGCTCAAAGATGGTATGGCTATCGGTGGTGGTATGGTTGTTGCCGTTGGTTACGCTATGGTTATCAACATGATGGCAACTCGTGAAGTATGGCCATTCTTCGCTATCGGTTTCGTGCTTGCTGCTGTGTCAGATATTACTCTAATCGGATTTGGTGCTATCGGTGTTGCTATCGCTCTTATCTACCTTCACCTTTCTAAAACTGGTGGAAATGGTGGCGGAGGAGCCGCAACTTCTAACGACCCAATCGGCGATATCCTAGAAGACTACTAAAATAAGAAAGGACTGAAAACATCATGACTGAAAAACTTCAATTAACTAAATCAGATCGTAAAAAAGTTTGGTGGCGTTCAACTTTCTTACAAGGTTCTTGGAACTATGAACGTATGCAAAACTTGGGTTGGGCTTACTCATTAATTCCAGCTCTTAAAAAACTCTACACTAAAAAAGAAGATCAAATCGCTGCTCTTGAACGCCATCTTGAGTTCTTCAACACTCACCCATACGTTGCCGCTCCAATCATGGGAGTTACTCTTGCACTTGAAGAAGAACGTGCTAACGGTGTTGAAATCGATGATGCTGCTATCCAAGGGGTTAAAATCGGTATGATGGGACCTCTTGCTGGTATCGGTGACCCAGTATTCTGGTTTACAGTACGCCCAATCCTTGGATCACTCGGTGCTTCACTTGCCCTTACTGGTAATATCTTAGGTCCAATCCTCTTCTTCGTTCTTTGGAACTTGATTCGTATGTCATTCTTATGGTATACACAAGAGATTGGATACAAGGCTGGATCAGAAATCACTAAAGATATGTCTGGCGGTATCCTTCAAGATATCACTAAAGGAGCCTCTATTCTTGGTATGTTCATTCTTGCCGTCCTTGTTCAACGTTGGGTAAATATTAAATTTGCTTTCGATGTTGCCAAAGTTCAACTAGATGAAAAGGCTTATATCCATTGGGATAAATTGCCAGAAGGATCTAAAGGTATCCAAGAAGCATTCGCACAAGTAGGACAAGGATTGTCTCAAACACCTGAAAAAGTTACTACTTTCCAACAAAACTTGGATATGTTGATCCCTGGACTATCAGGACTACTCCTTACTTTCCTTTGCATGTACTTGCTTAAGAAAAAAAGTATCTCCAATCACTATCATCCTTGCCCTCTTCGCAGTGGGTATTGTGGCACATGTTCTTCACATCATGTAATCAAGCAATTTAAAAGGAACCAGGTTCTAAAATCTGATTCCTTTTTTTCTATGCTTTTATTCAGCCAAGGCTCCCATTGGATCCCATGGTGCGAGTACAATTGGCTTCTGCTTCATAGGCAGCTTGTTCTTCTGCTGTTAGCAATTCCTTACGAACAACAATTTGGTAAGTGTATTCGTCCATCCAAGCATCTGAAGCAACAAAGTAACCATCTGTACCGACCTTGTCTCCCCAAGAGTTTTCAACTTTCCACTTGACTGATTTACCGTTTTCGTCCAAATCAACACCTGTCAAAACCATAGCGTGGGTCATTAAGCTTTCGCTGTAGTCCAAACGTCCAGCCTTGTCTTGAGTGAGTTGAATGTCCATGCTTGATTCAAAGTCATAAACATCTGTCGCAAGGATTCCAGCTTTGCGGTTGCTGAGTTGGCCGACATCAGAACCAAACCAAACAGTTTCTCCTGTTTGCATTTGGGCAATCGCCAATTCTTTCAAGCGCTCCATCGGTACGTTAATGTAACGAACTGCACGGCTACCAACGACATTTCCCAACATCTCAACTGTGTATGATTTACCGTATGGTTTATCAGCTGTTGGGGCATTGATCACAGAAACGTAGTCTTCTAGTGGAAGGTCGACATATTTCTTGTAAAACTCTTGTGGAGTGATGCCTTTTTCGCTTTGGTAGTTATTGTCCTTATCACGATAAGCAAAGTCAAATTTACGCGGTGGGAGACCTAGTGACATTGCAAGGAAGTTAAAGATTTCTTGCAAGAGATCTTCTTTCTTAGCCTGAACAGTCGCTTGATCCGCACCTGAAGCTAATAGATCGCGCAAGATTTGTGCATCTTGACGAAGCAATTTATTAAGAATGGCATTTAGCTCACGGCTGCTACTAGATGAAACAGACTCTGGATAAACAGACTTAGGAACGACACCATATTTCTCAAAGAGGGCAACCACCATATCCCACTGACCACCGTCTTGTTGTGGCGTCTGAAGCAAGAATTTAACCTTACGACTGGTCAAGTCTTGGTCTGCAGTCGCAATCACTTGTTCCAAGAACCAGTTTGATTTCTCATACTTGTCCCAGAAGAAAGTGTGAGCCTGTGACAACTCAAAGTTTTCCAATTTGTATTGTGAAATGAGTTTGTGGCGGAAGGTGTTGAGAGCTGCAAACATCCAGCAACGACCAGACGCTTTCTGGTTGGTTACCTTGTCCTTTGGTCAAATCCAATGAAAAAACAGGCGTGTTGTCTACATGGCTTTGGCGACGTTCTAGAGCTGCAAAAATTCCATTGTGGCTGGCAGCATTTTCAATCGCTTGGTATTTTACATTTGCTTCATAGTTGGCAAATAGTTTATCAGTAAATGATTCTTGAATCGCGTTCATAGATTCCTCCTTTTATTCTACAGTCTATTATAACGCTTTTCACAAAGGAAGCAACTGAAAAACATAAAAGGCAAGGATATTGTCCTCACCTTTTTCGAATATAAATCAAATTAAGCAATACTAGCTAGAAGATTTTCCAATTCCTCCTGGGTCAAGCGACGCCATTCCCCTCGTTCTAAGTTCTCATCCAAGACTAAAGTTCCCATAGTCAAACGTTGCAAGTCTACCACTTCCTTGCCACAGTAGGCCACCATACGCTTGACCTGATGAAACTTCCCTTCTGCAATGGTCACACGGATTTGGCTTTGATTCTTTTCTGTATCTATGGACACAAGCTCTAGTCTAGCAGGCTGACAAGTAAAGTCCTTGAGCGGAATACCCTTGGCAAATATCTCCACATCTTCTTGGGTCATCATTCCCTTGACCTGAGCCAGATATGTCTTGTCCACATGACGTTTGGGTGAAAGAAGAGCATGGGCAAGCTGACCGTCATTAGTTAAGAGCAAAAGACCATGCGTATCAATATCCAAGCGCCCTACTGGGAAAACTTCCTTGCTCCGCGCCAAGTCGTCCAACAAGTCCAGAACGGTTCGGTGCTTGGGATCCTCAGTCGCTGAAATAACACCTTGGGGCTTGTTCATCATGTAATAGACAAACTCTTCATACTCCAACACTTGCCCGTCAAAGCGAATCTCATCTCTTTCTTCATCAATCTGCAATTTAGCTGATTTCTCTTTTTTACCATTTACCGTCACGTGTCCTGCCTTGAGCAAGTTTTTGACCTCTGTCCGACTCCCTACAGCGCAGGCAACTAAAAATTTATCTAATCTCATAGAACTATTATATCACACTCAAAAGGAGGCTGGCTCAATGACCAACCTCCTTTTCATTTCAGATTTAGGAAATTAACTTCCTCGTCTCCAAAAAATAGCTAACACAATCATGGCACCTAAAATTGCTGGGATAATAGCTGTTCCTGATAAAACTGGCCCCCAAGCTCCAAAGAGCAAGTGCCCCAGAAAGGCACCAATCCAACCGAGAAACATTTTTCCAAAGCAACCCATACGTTCTCCACGATTGGTCAAAGCACCTGCCAAGAATCCCACTAGGAGTCCAACAAACATACTTCCTATCATCTCGGCTCCTTAATTTGCCCAATCTCCGTTACGGAAGAGAGGCACACGTGTTCCATCCTCACGGATACCATCGATATCCATTTGATTAGACCCAATCATAAAGTCCACGTGCACATCTGAACGGTTAAGCCCCGCAGCTTCAAGCTCTTCTTCACTCATCTCTGCACCACCAACGACGCTAGTCGCATAGGCAGCACCGATAGCCAGGTGATTTGAAGCATTTTCATCGAAAAGGGTATTAAAGAAGGTAATACCTGACTGAGAAATTGGACTTGGATCTGGTACCAAGGCACATTCACCCAAGGCACGCGCGCCAGCATTTTCAAAGACAAGGTCTTTCATGACCTGATCACCCTTCTCAGCAGTGATATCTACGATTTGTCCATCCTTGAAGGTTACTTTAATGCCTTCGATGATATTTCCGTTGTAGCTAAGTGGTTTTGTAGAGGTTACATAACCATCTGCACGACGGACGTCAGGCGCTGTGAAAACTTCCTCTGTCGGCATATTTGGCAAGAATCCTTCACCCTGTGCATTGATAGCCCCAGCTGATTCCCAAACGTGGTTCTTTGGCAAACCAAGTGTCAAATCTGTCCCTGGCGCTGTATAGTGAAGGGCTGAAAATTGCTCCTTATTAAGCATATCTGCCTTGCTCTTGAGAATGGCTGCATGCTCTTCCCAAGCCTTAACAGGATCTTCTTCGTAGACACGGCAAGTTTTGAAAATTTGGTCCCAAAGGAGATCAACTGCTTCTTCGTCGCTCGCAGCATTTGGAAAGACTTTCTTAGCCCACTCAAGTCCAGCAGCAGCGGCTACAGTCCAGCTAACCTTATTGGATTGAGTTGCGATACGCATTGGCTTCATAGCAAGCCCCATAGCTTTGGCAGAAGCCGAAAGCTTATCAGCATCCACTCCGTTCAAGGCACCCGGATCAGAAGAGCGAACTCCAAGACGACTAGCCTTGTTCTCCAAAAGATAGTTCATCTCAGCAATCTTGTATTCAGGAACATTGTCCAGACGCTCCATCGGCGCATAGAGGAATTTCTCGCGGTTAATGACATCATCTGTCCACTGAACGATAACCTCATGCGCACCCAAGGCATAGGCTTCTTTGACGATTAGATGCGCCAACTCGCGTTGCTCCACATCGATTGAGAGAGCCAAAGTGTGACCAGGTTGCACGTTAATTCCATTTGCAACCAACAATTTCGCATATTTTTCTAGATTTTCTTTAAAATTTGGTAAAACCATTTTGTTTTCTCTTTTCTATATTTTTTAGTTTTTATTCAAAGCAGAGAGTAGCCCTGCTAGTGCAATAGCGCCCGACAATAGTGCTGTTGATAGAAGAATTGTCTGATCAGCAAGTTCTAATTGATATTCAAATACCTTCTCAGCCGGCTTATCTTCCGCAAATATTCTTAGTTTCATCTTGAACTCCTTAAAATAGATTAAAACAAATCACTATGACTGCCTGTCCTCAGCAAATTTAAAATCAATTCTTCCTTGTCTACTTTATAGACCAAAAGCCAATCTGGCTGGATATGACATTCACGAACTCCTTGAAAATGCTTAGATGCCGTTAATTGATGATCACGAAATCTAGCAGGAAGTTCTTTTTCTTGAACCAGAAAATTCAAAACTTCTTCTAATAATTCTGCCCTCAAGCCACGCTTCATAGCCAACTTAAAATCTTTTTAAACTGTTTATGATAACGAATCTTAAGCACGTAAGTCCTCCATCAAGTCTGAGACTGATTCAAAGGATTGGCTCATATTACGATTTTGGTCTAAATCCGTTAATACCTCAAGTAGCTTCCGATTCTCGTCTAGTCTAACATCAAAAGGTAATCCCTGATATTGAATAGCCTGACGAAGGAAAATATTGATGGCAGTCGTCATATCCATTCCCAGATTATTAAATACCTGTTGGGCCTGCTCCTTCACCTCACTATCCAAACGGATGCTCATACTCGTCTTGGACATACTATCACCCTCTTTCTACTATTAGTTTAACAAAAAGAGGGCTAATGTAAATCTATTAGATATACATTAGCCTCTTTAAATAGATAATTATCGTTGTTCTGATGACTTACTTTCTATAAAATGATTTACCCTAGTCAAAATCTCTTTTTCCAGTTCTGTTATTTGTTCCGAACCCCAACCAGAATCTTTTTTAGAAGTTATCTCTGCCATCATCTGTAATTTTAAACTTTGACGATAAAATATATCTTGCCATTGATTATATTTTTGCACTTGGAACTAAATTTCCAAACTTCGAATTCTGACTATCTGTAATGATACAAAGATTCCCGAAGGAGTGCAAAAATTTATCATCAATCTTTTCAACTATTTCATCACTATTTGGATGTTGTGGAAACCAGTGCTCTATGGAACAACGATATGTAAACTTAAAATCTTCAAATTCAACACTCGAATACTTTCCTTTTAAATCCGAACAATTTTTCCATAAAACATAATCTATAAAGTTAAAAAGCATAAAAATTGAGTATAACCATAATTTACCCTATTTTGCTTAGTATTCAGGGATTTAAAGGTCCTCCCTCAGTTCGCCGAGCACTTGACGCCAAGCTTGAACAATCCTTTCTCTCAAATAGTTCCTTGCGAGATCATAAGAAGCCTGGTGCATAGACTTCAAGTCATTTTCTAAGATAAAAACGAGCTTCTCTGACATGTCAGCAACCAATTCTTCTTCATTTCTATCCACACCACATGGAACTAGATAGCCATTTTTTCCATCCTGAATGAAGGTTGGATTACCGTAGCGAGAATCAAAACCAAGTAAGACCAAACCCGAACCAATGGCTTCCATCAGGGTTAAACCAAAGGTTTCCCACTGGGAAGTCGTGATATAAACTTGATACTGGGGATAAATAGACTCTAAATCTGCATGTCCTCGAAGTAAGATATAATCATCCGCATGAAGATCTTGGATAAGCTGGCGCAAAGTAGGCTCCTCTCCTCCTTTACCAAAGATATGAAATTGCAAAGTGGGCACCTTTTGATGGGCCAAAGCAACCGCCCGAATGGCTAAATCAATTCGTTTACGAGGATCCAGGCGAGAGGCTGTCATCAAGCTCAGAGGTTGGCGAGGGGACGATGGTTGCTGTAACTGATCCAAATGTCCAACAGGAAGTACATAAATAGGAAGTACATCTATACCTTGCTTTTTAAAGGTTTCTAATAAGACCTCTTTTTGAAGTTCTGTTGCTGTTAGCAGGAAGTTAAAGCGTTGCATATATTTAAATACATAATAGTACTCATAATTAAGAGAACCATTCAAAAATTCATGCTCCGAGTGAAAGACAAACCCTAAGCGAGCAGAAGTCTTTTGCTCAAGAATGGGGCGGGAAAAGTCCATTAAGGATGCTCGATCAAGCAAGAGAATATCCTCTTTCCCTAAATCAAGTCGAGCAAGAAAACGTTCCAACACTTGAGTTTGGGTCAATAAGATTTCCCCTCCCAATTGATAAACCAGTCTTGTCCCTGCTTGATTTCCTGAAAAGCTACTCTACCATTTTGATGGTGATAGGTTCGTCGAACGATGATCCCACCTACAAAGTATTCTGTAACTATTTTTTTAGCTCCATACCACTCCCGTTTAACCATAGAACCTCTCACTAGATAATCAACATAGCGGACACAGTCTTGATGATAAGGATCTAAAGTAAAGACCAGTAATTGATCATTAGAAATCTGGTAGTGTGCCTCAGTCTCCGTCTTTTTCACCAAGTCTAGTCGCGCTAGCTGAAAGTCCATTTGTAGAGCCTTGACTATGACAGAAGGAACACTGATTTCTTGATCCGTAAAGCTGAGATAGGCGTATAAGAGTTCTTCATCCTTGTGGCCAAGCGAGAGATAATAGGCTAACTTCTGAGGACTGGGCCATGTCGTAAAGACAAATCGTGCTGGCTCCTGTAACTGACGAAGCATGTTTGCCCGAGAAGCCTGAGCCACATCTACCCCATTTGGTTCATATCCCACCAAGAGATTAAAGGTATAAATGGTCATTTGGTTTCCTCCCCTCGACAATTGAAGAATGCAAGCATATCTTCTTTCCTAGCCAATTGCAAGATGACTCTTTGTTCCTCAATTCGATTAGTAAACTCTTCTGGTGATTGCAACACATCTTTGATCTTTTCTAGTAATAAATCGCTGGATGCGAGGACAGTTGGTAATTTTTTGTAAGACTCATAATGAACAGTCGTGTTTAATCCAAGAATTAGCTGCCCACTCTCAATCGCTCTCATAGAGGCTGCTAAAACTTCCTTACCATGGTTCATATCCAAATATAGCGAGCAGCTTGCCAATAATTCCTGAAAACTCTCCTCTGAGCAATTCGGATGGAGATGAAGATTAGGAATAGAGCTTAAATTGGTTAATTTGGGTCCCATGTTGGTTAGGGCTGCAACATGAAAGTCCACTCCGGGAAGACTTTCTACCAAGTAGGCCCAAGCTTTCCACTTCTTCTGATGCTGTCATGATCAAAGCCTTAGTTTGAAAGGTAATTGTCCCAGGATCAACCAATCCAGCCACATAGTGAAGGTCCGCTTTTCGATCTTCAGGAGTATAGTAATTCAAGATGAGTATCTGCTTGACTTGTTTTTGAAGGTCTCCTAAATTCTCTTGGTGAGGACTGCAAAAAATCAGGTCTTCCTTTCCAAGTTCTTGTAGGAGGGGAACTACCTTCGAATCCAAACAGATAAGAGGTTCCTGACCAGAAAGGACCTTATCGAATAGAGCTCGTCTCAACTCCTCCTCATTAGCATAAAGCTGATCTCGACCAGACTTTTTCTGATAGAGGAAATACCCTTTTTTGACAAAATGATGCAAGACCTCTTCCTGATTTCGATTGTAGTAAATTTCCAGGTAGGTTTGTCCATCTTCTTCTAACAGTCGTTTACGGCTTCTCCAACCATAACGATTGTAATCTTCAACAGTCAGAACAGTATTCCCCTCACCCAACCACTCCACATACTCTACGGTTCGTGATTGGATATCTTTACGTAAGATTATATTTCCTCGTCGTTTCTGACCATCAAATATAGGTCGTAATCCCCATAGTCCATGGCTCCCAATAATCAGGAACAGGTAAGTCATTAAAAAAGAGAGGCTGCCCCTCCCTAGAGCTGGGATCTGTATAGGTCAAGAGGGAAGCCAAACTATCTTCATCTAACCCCAAATCTGTTTCCAAATTGGTAAACAGGACCTGATAAGACTGACCCAAGATAGCCAGTAGCTTTCTGACTTTTTCCAACTCTCTATTATTTTCTGGTGCAATGACTAGCATAAGAATCCTTTCTAAAAAGGAGCCCACTAACTAAGAATCTAGGGCTCTAACAAACCTAAGTTTATACGGGCACATTGATAGGTTTCTGTTTCTTGTAGCTGGGCTTCTTCAAGCTTTTCAATCGCTCGCTTCAACCTCGTCTTGTAGATATAGCGATGCCCAGTCAGATCATATCCCATCATTCCTAAAAGAGCCAGCTTTTCATTTTTTGCTTCCATTTCATCCAGGACGCGCTTCTCAGTCCAGACCTGGGATAAGGTGTCCTCTCTGCCGACCCGATACCAGTAGATACACTTCTCTGTATGAATAACACGCTCAGCCTTAAGCAAGAGCTTGTACATTAGGAAGTTATCCTCTACATTTTTCCCAAGTGGAAAACGAAGATCCTCAAAAAGAGAAAGCTTGAAGAGCTTCATCATGGCACAGGCCCAAGCCATATCCTTGCTTTCCTGGACAGCATCTTGATCGATAATCGCCCGCCCCTCATATACAGCTTCTGAGTAGGTCTCTTCCGTAACTTTAATGAGGTACTTACTTCTCGACTCATCATATAAATTATAGTTTCCAATGGAGATGTCGGCCTCATATTTTTTTAATTGGTTATAGAGGATTTCGATATAGTCTTCCGTTACCCAATCATCTGGATCGATAAAGGTAATATAGTCCCCTGTTGCTAGATCAATCCCCGCATTTCTTGCAGCAGATAAACCAGCATTTTCTTGGCGGATGTAGCGAATACGTGTATCCTTCTTAAAAAACTCCTTACAGATGGCTTCTGATTGATCAGGAGATCCATCATTGACCAAGATAATCTCCAAATGAGGATAAGTTTGAGTCACAACGGTCTCGAGACACTGTCTCAGAAATTTTTCCACATTGTAAATGGGAATTATAATACTAACTAGTTCTTTTCTTTCCATCTTCTATTTCTCAACTGTCTTTAAATACTGGCGGATAGCTTCAATCATCTGATCTACTTGCTGGTCTTCAAAAAGATGATTTCGGCCAGTCTGATCATGATTGGTACTAAGAAAGGAATAAATCGGCTTGCCCAGCTTGTGAATTTTTTGAGTAATTTGGTCTACTTCTCCATGTGGATTGATATCCAAATAAAAATCGATTTTTTCTAAAACCTTGCGACTTATCAAAGGATCAAAGGCTGGATAAAGAATTAAATTTGGATACCGTTCCAGCTGAATCAAGCCAAACCAAAATGAGTGTGGGCTAATACATGAAAGGCAACGTCTGGAAAGGCTCTCAGTAAACACTCGACCTCATGTAAATCTGCCGAATGAGTATAAACCGCAGTATGATAGGGGAATTCCCCTACTAGATTTTCTAAGCGCTGCTGCATGAGTGGCTTTCTCAACAAGGTATCTTCCCAAGATAAAGCATAATAAAACCACCAAATCTCTCTAAAACGATTAAATCGATTGGCTGTCCAGGGTTTATTGTGAGATGTATAATGAATGACTGCTGGAAGACCTGGAAACTCATCATACCAGGCCAAGTCCCCATACTGATGCTGATCCTTATCCGATCCCACTTGAAGGTTATAGGTCAAAGGCAGGCGAAGCCAAGCATCCTTGAAGTAGTGATTCAAAATTCCTTGATCTCCATAAACATGCTGGTGATGCTCCTTAGTCAACTCAAAGAGAGCTTGCGTCGTCTGGTGATCACGCCACCAAGCTAAGTCCAATACGAGCAGTCCGGCATTGAAGCCCTCTCGTGTCGTTGGGCGATCCTCTACTGCACCTATACCACAGCCATCAAGATCTACTTCAAATAAGTCTGATAGAGGTTTCGTCACAATCATATCACAATCCAAATAGAGAATACGATCTTCTTCGACTAAGTCTGGAATGTAATAACGGAAAAAGGTCGCATAGTGAAGATGTGAGCTTGGCAGCGAGAACTGCTTGAAACTATCTGCGGCAACCCGACAATTCAAAATCTCTGAGTCAATGGTTTCCAAACGATGATTTATCAGTTGAAACCACTCTGTCGGGATATTCTCATTCAGTACATAGATTTTTAATTGGCGATGATGGGCACAAAGTGATTTGATAGCAATTTCTAATTTTTCCATATAGGATAACTCTGCTACAAAGACAACTGCTTTTCTACTCATTCATTTCTCCTTCTTATAACGCCCTTAAGAATATCAGTTTTAGAGTTACAAAACAACTGCTAGCTCCTAAAAAATGAAACTGGGACAAAAGTCCTTTATCTCCAAAAAAAACAACGGATTTGCCGTTGCTTTTTTGCATGGTTGCGATAGTCTTGGTAAAATAGAATTGAACAGAAAACATTTAGAAAGGCCATCCCATGCATATTCACTATAACACAAATCAAACAACTTTACCACTAGAAATCAGTTCTTTCTTGCCACAAGACCATCTCGTCTTTACTATTGAAAAAGTGGTAAATACCCTGGAGGATCGTCACTTCCGCGCCTTCTATCATACCTTTGGTCGCCCGTCTTATCACCCTAAAATGCTTGTATCTACTCTTCTATTTGCCTATTCACAAGGAATTTTCTCTGGACGAAAAATTGAAAAAATGATGATTGAAAATCTCGCTATGCAGTATCTAACAGGACAGTTGGTTGTCAGCTACCGCACCATCAATCGTTTTCGTGTCACTGAAGGGATGGAAGAACTCATCCGTGATCTTTTCATCGACCTCAATCTTCGTTTAAATGGAAGAGTTAGTGACCTTAGATTGCTTGTTTATTGACGGGACTAAGATTGAAGCTAATGCCAACAAGTATAGTTTCGTGTGGAAGAAAGCGACAGAGAAATTCTCCGCCAAACTTCAAGAACAGATACAGGTCTATTTTCAAGAAGAAATCACTCCCCTTATCCATCAGGCCATTAAGCTAGATGAAGAAGAGCCGATTTCATCAGAGCAGTTGCTTGAATTCGCTCAAGTCCTTGAAGAAGAATTGGAAAAATTGAACCAAGATATTGAGGAGAAACCCGTTAAAGGGAAGGATGAACGTAAAACCCAACGTCGTAAACTCAAGAAAGTCCTGCGTAAAGTCAAGGATGATTTTTCGGTGCGGACTGAAAAGTATGAGAAGTACCAAGAAACTTTTGAAGGGCGCAACAGCTTTTCTAAAACCGATCCAGATGCCACTTTTATGCGAATGAAAGAAGATCATATGAAAAATGGTCAACTCAAGGCTGCTTATAATCTTCAAATCGCTACTGAAAACCAATTTGTTCTTCACTATGATGTCTATCCAAATCCGACAGACACCAAGACTCTTCTGCCCTTCCTTGAAACCTATCCGCATGACGTAAAGACAGTTGTCGCAAATGCTGGATATGGAAGTAAAGAGAACCTCCTTCGTTTAGATGAAAAGGGAGTGAACCATCTGATTAAATATGCCATGTTTGACAAGGAACAGAAAAGAAGGTATAAACAGTCAGCTAGAAACTTAGCGAATTGGCACTATAATGATAAGGAGGATATCTACACACATCCTGATGGCTGGTGCTATCGTTTTCACCATACCAAACATCAGAAAACACAGACGGACTTTCAACAGGAAATCAAGGTTTACTACGCTGATGAACCTGAAGCAGCCTCTCAAAAGGGACTGTATATGAACGAACGCTATCAGCACTTAAAAACTAAAGAATGCCAAGCGCTTTAAATCTAGTAGACGTTTTCGTAAGGTTCGCTTGATATACCAAGATGAGGCTGGTTTCGGTAGAATCAGTAAACTGGGATCTTGTTGGGCTCCAATGGGAGTACGTCCACATGTAAATAGTCACTATATACGAGAATTTCGCTATTGTTATGGAGCTGTTGATGCCCATACAGGCGAATCGTTTTTCTTAATAGCTGGTGGATGTAATACTGAGTGGATGAACGCCTTTTTGGAAGAACTTTCACAAGCTTATCCAGATGATTATATTTTACTCGTCATGGACAATGCTATATGGCATAAATCAAGTACCTTAAAGATTCCGACTAATATTGGTTTTACCTTTATTCCTCCATACACACCAGAAATGAACCCCATTGAACAAGTGTGGAAAGAGATTCGTAAACGTGGATTTAAGAATAAAGCCTTTCGAACTTTGGAAGTTGTCCTGAGTCAACTTCAAGATGTCATACAAGGACTGGAGAAGGAGGTGATAAAGTCTATCGTTAACCGGCGATGGACTAGAATGCTTTTTGAAAGTAGATGAGTATAAAATACAATAAGATAACGACTCAAAACTAAAAAGCTAGAGTTCCGCAATTGGAAATCTCTAGCCTTTTTTACAGCTGTGAATCATTTTTGTCTCAGCCTCGTCTGTTAATTTTTAAAACAACT
>BNJU01002895.1_pt1 | contig 54024 bp, 83 predicted proteins | sample 8539281 | NCBI WGS metagenome assembly BNJU01 (sample SAMD00202456, study PRJDB9452) | human saliva metagenome | isolation source: human saliva | place: Japan | reverse complement strand
AATTATATTATTTTCTGGACAGAGAATCTTGATCCTTGCAAAAATTTACAACTAGCTCGCTGTTTAAAATGGAAAGTAGTATAAACCTTTTATCAAATTTTATCATATCTTTTCAACTATAATAGTTTTATTTTAATTTTTAAATCAAATATTTAGAGAAATAAAAAGCTATTTAATATAATTTCATTAAAAATTATATAAACAGCTTTTCATATTAAATTTTTCAATAATTAAATCTTTTTACAGAACATAAAATTCTTTACTTCAAAAATTTTTATTTTTCCAAATTTTTAAATACAGTTTTCTAAACAGAATTCTATTATTCTTCAATAGAACCGTGACCAGTACTTTTTAATGTACAACTCTTATCTTTTCCATTTTCTGTGTAAAATAGCATCGTTTCCTTTCATGTGAATTGAAATATTTCCATCAGAATATTTTTCTCCACTTTCAGCCACTGCAGAATTTAGATTATAGATGCTTCCGTAACCATCAGCTAATTTTACTTTATCTGTTGAAAGATTTTCTACTGTTATATCTTAGTAACCGTCATAGCTAAATTTTCTTAATAAAATTTCCACTTGCAGTTTTATTTGAGTTTCGCTATTTGAATTTGAATCGCTTGTTAAATTACAGCTTTCATCATTTCACTTGCTGTAAATACAGCATCATTTTCCTTTTTATTTGAATAGAAACTCCGTTACCTGAATATAATTTCTCCACTAGCAGATCTTGTCAATTTTAAATTGTAAACTTTTTCCTTTGTCATCTGTCAATCTAACTTTAGTTTGTTGAAAGATTTTCCACTGTTACGTTTCTGCTGCTACAACTAAATTTTCTTGTTAAATTTTTAGAAGTTACTACTGTTTTTCTAGAAGTTTTTGATACAGCTGAATAGCCAATGAACCGATAGCAATACTCCAATTAAAAGTTGCTAAAATCATTTTTGTAGATCTCATAATAATCACTCTCTCTTTTCTTCAATCTTTTATATTTATTTTTGAAATTTTTGATCCTTTTCATCTCTCAAATTTCAGTATGAGTATACTACAGATTACTTTGTTTTAATATTAAATTGATTATAATTTTTAATAGTTTTACAATTTATATAAATATGCCTAAATAAAGCGATATTTGTTATCTGTGCAACCTTCAGCTAAACTCTTCTTTATAGGATTTATAGGCATATCGTAACATTATGCTTAAAATAAATAACGGAATCGAAGAAAATATGCTCCATGTCATCTTTTGCTTATGATTAATTCTAAAACTAGAGAAATATTCCAACAAAAAAATAAAAAATTCAATATTTTTAACCGATCATTTTTATGCTTATCCCAGACATACGAAAAACAAGGCTAATGAGATAAAATGCAACAACAATAGGAATTCCACGTCCAATACTCCAAGTCAATTTTTATCTCCAAAAATCAAGCAAAAGGAAAAAAAGCCGTAAGACCAGTCAATATCAAAAATAAATTTGTTCTCATTCTATAGGAATCTAAAAATACGAATAATCCCAAAATCAAAGACTAAAAATAGATGGAATCGCATAATATCCCCATTCAGTTTCCCATACATTATCAAATTTTGAAAAAACTTCTAATATTGAAATAATTGAAATTGTAAAAATGACATAAATACAGCTTTTTCACTTTTTCATCTTCATTTCATACAAATTTATATTGACAATCGGATATTCCTTTGCAAATTCCTCTTCCATTCCCTTTATTTCAGGAACAGCCGTTTCACATAGCGGACATCTTTTCACTCCATCTTCCAGCTCTACTCCACATTTTACACAATACATTTTTCATTTCCCTCTTTATCATTTTTTTTAACAATATTTTCTTAATTTTTAAAAATAGTTAGTAATTATTTTAGATCTTATCCCTCTTTTTCGTAAATAAACAAAAAAATCTCTTTCAATATCATAATTTGCAGTTAAATTTCCAAAATTTATATAAACTTTTTTACTATCGCTTATAACTCCCATCTTAATTTTGCACCTTTTGCTTGGTGGTGGCAAAAATCTGAATCCTTTTAAATATTTTTCGTACTTTTTCTCAATTTTAAAAACTCCCAAATTGGAAAATCCTGTTGTGTAGCCACGTTCTCCATAATAATCAAATATAAATGGGAAAAATATCCGCTTTACCAAATATGGAACGGACTTTATAACTATATTTCTCATCGGATTCATTGCTTTATAAATACTTTTGTAAAATTCCTTTTTTTGTAATTTTTCAAGGCAAAAATAATTATCCAGATAAGTGATAATTTCAGAGAGAATATGCTTTCAAGACTGGCATCCACTTGGAGTTATATTCATAAAAATTCTATACGTCTTTTCCTCAAAAATTCTTCGCAAATCAACAGAACTCCAATAACAATCAGATTTTTGCACTGAATACCTATCCAGCAAAACTTTAAAAATAAACTGCAAGCAGATATTTTTCCAATTGTAGTTTTATGCTTTTTGCTTTTCCATTTTCAAATCATCAGTAGAAATCTCGCCAGTCGTAATATGATACTGCCCTTCTCCAATATTTTTATTGGTAAAATGAAAATGCAGACTTTATCGTAGTTTCCTTGCTTACCTTCTGCATATATTTTTCATAAGGTCAATATATTTACTTTCCTTTGTACCATTTTCCTCATTATCATTTCCAAATATTTCTTCGTTTTTTTCTAAAATCTTTTTTTATTTTCTAAAAACTCTTATTCTCAAAAATTTTTAATTTCACCATTTATTTTCGGAAAATCAATTATTTTTATCTTTTATCAAATCTTTATCTTTTATTTCAATTTTGTCTTCATCTTTATTTTTCCCTTATTTTTCAATAATAATATCTACATTTCAAAAATTCCTGTTCCTGCTTCTTTTAGAAAAATACTTCTCTTCCAAATATTCTTCAATTAAATCTTGAAAAAATAGCATCGCATCCCTTTCCATCTGTTAAAAATGTGCAATTTCTATTGACAATTTATTATTAAAAATAAATAATTCCAACGGATTATCCTTTTGTATATCCGTACAAGGATAAGTTTTTCCTCCTCAATCATAAAATGAGTCTTCTTTTTGCTGTAAATAATTCCAAAAATACCTTTTTCAATTCAGAATTATAAAACGGATACTTCTCTTTCAAGTAAAATTACTACTTTTTCCAATATTATCAAATCAATATTTTCAGAAAAACAATACTGAAAGTCTAAAACACGTTGTTCTTCCTTCACTAATTATCGAAGAATATGTCTTTTGCAAAACGGCATCTAGTTCATACCAAATTTTTTTCATTTTTCACTTTTCCTCCCTTCTTATATTAGTTATTTATAAAAATTTATAATTTCATATTTTTATTAGAGATATTATTAAAAAATTATATTTCTAAATATTTTTCAATTTTTCATAATTTTTGCAGTTTCATATCCAATATTATACACTTCAAAAAGTTTTTCGATTTTTCTCAATTCTTCCAGAGTCAATTCCACTTCTGGACAGATCACAAAAATTTCACCCTTTTGCCTCTAATTCATCAATGTAATCAAGTTCTTATTATATCTGATGTATCTCGTATTCATAAGTTCAACAAATTTGGAAATTTTTTTATATTTTCACTCCTGTGATTTTTACCTAAAGCGCTTTGTTTTTCCTATAACTTTTATCACGTGTCAAAATAACTATCATTTTTATTTCCGTTTTCAATAGATTTTTAATTGGTATTGGATCGAAACTCCTCCATCCAGATAAACATTCCCATTAATTTCACCATTCTGGAGTAATGGCAGTGAACTCGAAGCTCTTACATAAATTGTATCTTTATCAAAATCTTTAACTAGGATATTCTGCTTCTCCAGTTTCACAATTTGTAATTACAACCTGAAATTTTGTTTTGTTTTTTTCTTAAATGTTTCATTGTCAATCAGTTTAATTTGTTGGAATCTCATCATAAACAAAATCTACATCAAATAAATCTCCAGTTTTAATTAAGCTATAAAAAAACTGCAATATCTTTTATCATCTAAATAATCTACTGACACGTTAAATGCCCTTTTATACTGCTTTGCTAAATAACTGCATGCACTCAATGCACTCAGCGAACACTCCTATGCAACTATCAAATTCAATATTTTTCCAAAAAAATCCAAGACTCAGCTGTAAAAAATGCCACGAAGTCCCTCCACCTTCCAATACTAACCCTGTTTTTCACTCATTAGTTTCATCCCTTTCAATATTAATATATTTTTACAATTTTGTATTTTTCCAATATTATACACCTATTAATTATATTTTTCTACCTTTTTATCGACCTTTCCAACAGTTTTAATTTTATAATAAAATATAAGTTATATTTTTCTGCCCCTCGCAAAGAAATTCATAACCAGTCTGCTTTTAAATATTTATTCCAAATAAAAAGACTGAGCAAATTACCCAGTCTCATAGCCTATTTTTCAACTTCCTTATCCTTTTTAGCTAATTCTGAAATCGCCGTAACCATTCCAGCCAAATTTTGCAATTCACTTGGAATAATAATTTTCGTTGCTCTTCCATCTGCCACCTTTTCAAAAGTTTCCATTCCTCTCAATGACAATACTTCCTTTGTCGGCGCAGCTTCATTTAACAATCTCAATGCTTCCGCTTTTGCCCTTTGAACTGATAAAATAGCTTCTGCTTCCCCTTCTGCCTCTTTTATCTGTTGCTCTTTCTTGGCTTCAGCTCTCAAAATTGCAGCCTGCTTTTCTCCTTCAGCAACCAATATTGCCGCTTCTCTTTTAGCCTGTGCTTCCAAAATATTTGCTCTCTTTTCTCTTTCGGCTTTCATTTCCTTTTCCATCGCAACACGAATATCGGCTGGTGGCAAAATACTCTTTAATTCCACACGATTTACTTTTATTCCCCAAGGATCTGTTGCATCATCTAATTCCTGTCGCATTTTCGTATTAATAATATCTCTTGAAGTCAATGTCTGATCAACTGTCATATCTCCGATAATATTTCTCAAAGTTGTAGCAGTCAAATTTTCAATCGCAGAAAGCGGTCTTTCCACTCCATAAGTATACAATTTTGGATCAGTTATTTGAAAATAAACAACTGTATCAATTTGCATTGTCGCATTGTCTTTTGTAATAACTGGCTGAGGCGGAAAATCCACAACTTGTTCCTTTAGTGATACGCTTCTTGCAACTCTGTCGAAAAATGGATTCAGAAAACTAAGTCCTGAACTTAAAGATCTATCGTATTTTCCCAATTTTTCTACAATAAGCACACGTGATTCAGGCACGATTTTTATTGATTTTAAAATATAAATTAATGCAATTACAATAAGAATTACTACTATTGGCAAAGCCCACATAATTCTACCTCCTATTTTTTTATTTTTATAGTTACTTATTCTTTTCTAAAATAATTTTATTCCTCTAAATCCTTTAATTTTTTTACAACTTCTCCACTTGACAGCATTTCCTCGCTTACTCCAGTCCAAATAGATCCTTTAAATTTCACTTCATATTCCTTTTCAGCTTTTTCTAGCGTCAACTACTCTTTCAACTTTTTACATCCATTCCTTTCATACTTGAATCAAAATTCGTTTTTCCTCTGTAATTCAATATATTTTCTCAAAACTGGACGTGTAAAAATCAAGAAAAATTATTAAAATCACAGCAAAATATTAAAAACTGAGTCAGTGAATCTCCAATAAAATTTGAAAGAAACATTACAATCAAAGCTGAAAGTGCAAAACCAGATTGTCACAAGCCCTGGAATAATTATTTCCAGATTGCCATTATTCCTGACAAAAATTGCCCAAAACAACGCTCCATTTTAAATTCTCCTTTTTTATTTTTAATTATCAAAATTTTTAAAGTCCTGAAAATCCAACACCAATATTCAATCAATTTTTCCTTTTTCCATCTGTACTGCTCAAGCAGTAATGTAAATAAAATCATCACTATAATAAATATTTTTCATAAATTTTACCTCCAATCTTTAAAATACATTCCAACTCCACCCTGTATATTCCACTCAGTTCCAATTCCTATTCCTGCAGATAAACACGAACTTATGGCTAATCCCATCAAATACTAATATTAATAACTTCTTCACATTTCCTCCTTTAAACTTTTTTTATTTTTTAAAATAGAATTTAGTATTAATATATTTTACACATAATTTTAATTTTTGCAACTTTTTTTATGATAATTTTTCATAAAAATTTTTATAAATTTTTAAAACAAGACATAAAACAATGCTCCTGTCTAATAAAATCTATTTATATAAATTTATTGATTCTGTCAATTTGGCAATTTTATTTTCAAGTTCTTCTTTTATTCTCTTTTTCCTTTGTCCATAGCTTCAGGTTTTGTCCCTATTAGACAAAAATTTTTCGTTAGACAACTTATCTAAAAGTTTCTGTCCAAATCCTTTTGTACTTTTTCAATACTTTTTCTAATTTTTGCAATTTCCTTATCTAAAGTCAATTAAATCAACAAGTGGCACATAAATTTCAGTTGTGTCAACTAATCTGAAATCCTACTAATGTTTGGAATTTGTGCATCAAATTTATATTTTTCAACATTTGCCAATTTATCTAATATTTTAGCATTATGTTTGTAAAATTTTTTTGCTTTCTCATCATACTGTTTTGAAGATTACTTCGATTTTCTTCGCTGGTGAAACATTTGCTTCCCCTCTAATATTTCTAATCGCATTAACGATTTCTTTCAAGTAATCAAATTCTTTTTCAGCTGCCAAATCAACATATTTTTTGTTTTCTGTTGGGAATTCTGATAACATAATTGTTTCTTCGTCTAATCCTAATTTTTGCCAAATTTCTTCAGTTATAAACGGCATAAATGGATGAAGCATTCTCAATCCTTTATCAAGAACTGTTTTCAATACATATTGTGCCACAGTTTTATCTGAACCTTCTTGTCCATAAACTCTAGTTTTTGCGATTTCCACATACCAGTCACAGAAATTTCCTCTGAAAAATTCATAAGCAACTTTTGCTGCTGAATCCAATTCATATTTATCCATATATTCGTTAATTTGTCTTGAAGCTGTTTGCAATTTAGATAAAATCCATCTATCTTCTAGCTTAAATTCCTTCTCATCAATAACTGCATTTTGCATCAAAGTCTTCCAAATTAGATAAAACAAATCTTGAAGCATTCCAAACTTTGTTTGCAAATGTAGAACCCATTTCTAATAATTTTTCAGAAAAATGAATATCTTGTCCTTGCGAAGTATTATACAAGAAACTGAATCTTATCGCATCTGCTCCATATTTTGCAATTAAATCCAATGGATCAGGTGAATTTCCTAATGATTTTCGACATTTTTCTACCTAATTCATCTCTAATAATTCCGTGCAAATATACATAACTAAATGGAATTTCATCATTAATGTACAAACTCATCATAACCATTCTTGCTACCCAGAAGAATAAAATATCTGCTCCTGTTACTAACGCATTTGTTGGGAAGAATTTTTCCAAATCTGGAGTTTTGTCAGGCCAACCTAATGTTGAAAATGGCCACAATGCTGATGAAAACCAAGTATCTAGTACATCTGTTTCTTCTCTTAATGAAACTTCTTTTCCAAATTTTTCTTTCGCTTGAGCTTTTGCCTCTTCCATATTTCTAGCGACAAATACTGTTCCATCTTCAGCATAGTACGCAGGAATTCTGTGTCCCCACCAAATTTGTCTAGAAATAGTCCAGTCTCTTATATTTTCAAGCCAGTTGTAATAAACTTTTTCCCATCTTTTTGGAGTAATTTGAATTTGTCCATTTTTTACAACTTCCAATGCTCTTTTTGCAAGTGGTTCCATTTTTACAAACCATTGAGTTGAAACTCTTGGCTCAATAATAGAATCACATCTGTAACAATGTCCCACAGCATGATTGTGTTCTTTTGTCCCAACTAGTAATCCTTCAGCTTCTAAATCAGCCAAAATCGCTTTTCTAGCCGCAAATCTTTCTAATCCTTCGTATTTTCCACCATTTGAATTTACGTGCGCATCTTCAGTAAAAATGTTTATAAATTCAAGTCCAGTTCTTTTTGCTACTTCAAAATCGTTAGGATCGTGTGAAGGTGTCATTTTTACTACCCCTGTACCGAATTCCATATCTACATATTCATCTGCAACAACTGGAATTTCTCTATTCATCAACGGTAAAATAACTTTTTTACCAATTAAATGTTTGTATCTGTCATCATTTGGATTTACTGCAACCCCTGTATCTCCTAACATTGTTTCAGGTCTTGTTGTCGCAATAATAACATAATCATCAGTATCTTTTATTCTATATTTGATTTCCCAAATTTTCCCTTTTTTATCAATGTGATTAACTTCATCATCAGCCAAAGCTGTTTTATCATGAGGACACCAGTTTACAATGTACTCTCCTCTATAAATTAAACCATCATTATACAATTTTATGAAAACTTCTTTTACAGCTCTTGAAAGACCTTCATCCATCGTAAATCTTTCTCTATCCCAGTCAAGCGAAACTCCCAATTTTCTCAACTGTTTAGTGATTAATCCACCATGTTTTTCTTTCCATTCCCAAGTTCTTCTCAAAAATTCATCGTATCCAATTTCTTCTTTTGAAGTTCCTTCTTCTTTTAACATTCTCTCGACTTTATTTTGAGTCGCAATCCCAGCATGATCCATCCCAGGAATCCAAAGTGTTTCAAATCCACTCATTCTTTTATATCTAATAATTGCATCTTGAATCGCATTATTCAACATATGTCCCATATGCAAAATCCCAGTTACATTTGGTGGCGGAATAGCAATCGAATATCCTGGTTTTTCGCTATTATGCTGTGCGTTAAAATATCCTTTTTCTTCCCAAATTTTTGTACCATTTGTCTTCTATTTCTGTTGGTGAATATGTTTTACTTAATTCATTTGACATTTTATTTATATCCTCCTGTTTAAATTTCTAAATTTTAAAAATTTTTAGATATTTTTTTATTTATATTTTTTTACAAATTATATACATATTTTATCACAAACCTGACTTTTTTTCTACTATTACATTTTTAAAACTATTCAATAATTTTTCATTCCTCTTTCCCGCAATTCTCCAGCATATTTACGGGCAGTTTCATAATCCGTTATAATTACAAGCTGATTTCCACTTTGAATTGGAGTATCTCCACGTGCAATAGTATCTTTTTCCAGACTTACGCACACTTACAATTAATAAATTTTCTGGTAATTTAAGATCCTTTACTAATTTATTGTCAAATTCAGAATTTGCTCCTACTGGAATTAAAAAGTGTTACAATCTTATCCTTTACATCTGGTCTTACACCAATTCCAAATTTTTTATTTTTCCACCATTTTTCCAATATTTCCAATCTTTTGACATGTTTTTGGATTTTTTCATTTTCTTCGTTTTCTTCCAAAATCTGCTTTTGAAACATATTCAAATAAAGCCTTTCATAAATTGGCTCCATTTTTAATAGTTCTGTAAAAATGTAAGTTATTGTACAAACAACTATTAACATATACAAATATGAAAAATTGCCCGTCATTTCCAAAATCAATGTAATTCCAGTAATTGGAGCTCTAACAACTGCCGTAAAATAAGCAGCCATTCCAAGCAGCATAAAATGCACAATTATTTCATTTGGAATTGAAAAATAATGATTTAACACTTCGCCATAGACTTTTCCAGTCAAAGCCCCTATTACAAGCATTGGAAGAAAAATTCCTCCTGGAGCGCTTGTTGCATAGCAAAGCATTGTGTAAAAAGAATTTTTAATATTAAAATTACAATAATTGTTTTTAACATCACATTTTTTCCAAACATTTCCTCAATAAGCTCATGTCCGCCGCCTGTAATGTCACTAAAAAAACACAGCTACAATATACGCTATAACCATAAATATTGACATTTTTCACATAATTATTCAAATTTATTTTTCCTATAATATTTTTTTGAATAAGCAGTAAAAATAATGAATGCTCTTCCAGTAATTGTAATTACAATGCAAAAACAACTGTTACAAGTGCAATTACGTAATATGGAATATCTTTTGGCAATATGAAATTGTATTGAAAAAGACGTATGTGAACCTAAAAATCATTCTAGAAACAAAGTTAGAGGTACCGCTTGCCACCATAACGCAAATTAACAGCAGCGGAGAAAAAGAATTTATGGATTTCCTCAAGTGAAAATATAACTCCCGCAAGTGGCGCATTAAATGTCGAAGAAATACCAGCACTTGCCCCACAAGTTACAAGATATTTTTTTCCTCCACTTCTGAACGCCTTGTAATCTTCTTTTATTCCAGATCCAACTAAAAGCGCCCTAAATGCACTGAAGGTCCTTCACGTCCCATTGACATTCCAGCCCCAATCGCTAATATTCCCCCACAAATTTTGTAATTAACTCTCCAAGCCATTTTAAACTTTACTTTTTCGTAAGCAGCCCGCTAACTTGCAGGAATCCACTTCCACTAATTAACGGATATTTTGAAAGCATAAACTGTATAGCCAGTCCCAATAATATAAAAACTGTTATTCCGATAATTATTTTAGAAAAATCCCAAATTTGTAGTGAAAAACTCTCTAAAAATTGTCATCTTTTTAATATTAACGTATAACTTCCAACAATAATCCCAGAAAAATCCCACAACAAAGCACAGGAATATCAGCACTACATTATTTCTTCGTGATTTCAATGAATTTATATCCCTTAATTCATGTAAAATATCCTTTGCCAATTTATTTTCTCCTTTCCAACAAAATTTTTTTAATACTTTTCCAAAAATCTAAAAATTTTTAATAAAAAATATTTTTCCATATTAAAATAATGTATTTTTCCCAGACTTATCAATCAAAAATCCTGAAATTTCCATTTCGCAAGACAACTTTTCCATAATTTCATAAAATCCTTCAGGTGTCTGATTATAAAGCCCCGTTGAAATAATATCACCAAAAAAAGGCATTTTCTGTAATTACTCAACTTGTTTATTTTGAGATGGAAAACCTGTTTTGGGGACTTATTATATGCCCATATTTTTCATTATCTATCATAAGATATGTATTTTTCTGATTGGAAGTCGAATAACTCATATTTTTATTTTTATTTCAAACAAGTCATTATCTCCATTTCCAGAATATTCATATTTCGTTAATCTAACAGGCATTCCATTTTACATTTCTCAATACCTCTTTTTCATCTTCAGGATTTTCAGCGATAATTCCCCATTCATCAATAGCAATAATACTGCTCCCTCCAGCATTTACAATTGCGTCCTTTATCCCAATTTTTCATTTCTCAACCATTTTTCAATTGCATAGGCCTTTATAAAATGAACCAGTTATAATTTCCTGATTTTTTTCCCAATTTTTACACGATTTCTCTTTCTGTCAATAATAATTTTCTTATAATCCACAAGTCTTTTTTTACTTTTTATTTTTTTCAAAAATATGGCAAAACAGGGATTTTGTTTATAAAATCTGAAAAGTCTTATGAGAGGCATTATAGTAATGTCATATTCTCCACCAATAATTTTTGACAAATGAATAACTTTTCTTAAAATCTCAACAGTTTCAATATCAACTTTTACAAAATGCTCGCTATTTTTATTAATTTTTATCAATATATGAATTTTCTGAGTATGAATTATACCTTTTTATTCACCTCTTCCAAAAATTCCAAACAAATCATCAAAAACTGAATCATCATAAATTTCAGGTATTTTTTTATTTTTATATCTGAATGAAATAAAAAGCACTTGAACCTTATACATCATATACCTATTTTTCAACTAACTTATTTTGCCTTTTGTGTATATTATTTTTCCCTTCTGATTTCTGTGGATCAAGTTTGAAATTGATCTTCAACATTTTATTTGAATCAATTCTTAGTTGATCCTTTTCCTTTTGTTCCCTGATTTTTCAAGATTTTAGATTTATTATTTTCTACTTCCTTGATGTGTTTGGTGAGGTATTATTCACTGTTTTATTTTGGTTGTGGTTGAGGACAGATTTTACTTCTGCCATTGGTTCTTTATTCTCAGGATTTGTCTTATGTGGTTACTTTTTGCTGATGATGTGCTTTCTCACTAACTTTTTCCTTCTTTAGAAACTCCACTTTTAGAAGATGTTGCCTTTTCACTAGCCTCTTCCTTCTGCTGTAGTTTTTTCCTCTATTGTTATCTACAAAGGTGTCGATAATTTCCAAAAGCAACCTGAGTGAAACTCCCTAGAAATAATATTATCTTTTTACTATTCAATTTCTTTCTCTATTCTATATTATTTTTCTTTTATGTTTTCAATGCCTATCAAAACTTCAGTATATAACAAGCTACACTCATTACACGATCAGGACTTCCTTTAGTAAAGGTTTTGCATCTTGGCTTGTAGAAAAATATTTTCATATTGAATTGATACATTATTTTTATATTATTTTTCTATTTGTAAATTTTTGAATATTCCCTATGGAAAAATGGAGTTGTTAAAAATAATAACTGTTATATTTTGATTTTCATCGTAATAATGATTTTCAGTATACCATTCCATCGTTTCCAGAAATTTGCCTCGAAAAATTTTGGTTTTAAATGTTGTTTACACTAATTCCTTTTGCTCAGAATTCCTTATTATTAATCTAAAATCTCTGTTTTTCCTGATTTTCTTCTTCTAACTTGTATATCGGCATATTTAATTGGCTTATAGGTTGATTTAATTTATTATCTTTGAAATATTCTTCCAGTATTTCTGTTCATTATCAGGTATTTCAGGAGATATAAAAGAGTTTATATAATTATTTTTATCTAGTTTATACTCTTTTCCATTAATTGTTTCAAAAGTTCCATTTTTGTATATCTAAATGTATTTATTATTTTATTTTATCATCTATTTCCTTCCAAATCCAAAGCATTGCATACTTTTGCATAACTGGATTTTTAATAAAAATCTCATTCCATTTTTCTACCGTCCATTTTCTTTTGGGTAAAAACGCTTAACAGGCTATTCTTTTCGTACTATTGATGTTCCTCTTAATTGTTTTTATATATGTTTATTTCCTGTATGTTTTCAAGTATAGCACTTATACTACTTCTAGTTTATTCTCGAAGTGATTTTGTTATTTTATTATTTTCATCGTAAAGAAAAGAAGTTTTTGAGGTTCTTCGTTAATATTCAACAATACTTCTATAGTTCCATATTCAAATATTTTTGATCTATCCATTTTCAAAATCAAAAATTGTGAACTAAAATATCACTTCATCGTCTCTAGTAATTCCTTCCTCTTTCCATGCAATTATTTTCCAGTGCCTCATCAGTGCAACTCTTATTCTCTTATCTTTATAATTTAAAAGCCAAATCCATTTTAAAGTATACCTATTTCCTTTAACTTTAACCTTCGCAAGTCAAAACTCTTATTCCATAAGCAGCAAGTGCAATTTTATTATGTTCGCATACACAAGCATATCTTCACCTATCATTTTCAGAGTTTCTAAACTTTGCACTGTTCTTATCAACGGTACAAAAATATTTTTATATTTCTGGTTGATTGTACACTCATCTCAAAATATTTTCAGTCAGATTTTCTCAAATCTTCTATTTGAGAAATCTCTTCAATTTATTACATATATATCATACTTTTTATCATTTTGACAATATATGTTCAGAAATGTAGTGTTTAATTAACTAGACGGCTCTTTGACTATATCTTTCATTCATGCAAATTATAATCAACTTCTGTATTAAATACCGCATTTTCTCATGTTTCTTCAAGGCATGAAAGCTGTCTGCATGTTTAATAATATCCTTTTGGATCTATTAAATTTTCTATTCCCTCTTGTGCCTTTTACATTATTCAATGTTTCACATTAATTTTTGGCAATATATCAATGGCATTATCTTGCTCTTTTGCAATTCTCCTCACTTTACATCTAACTTTTCTTTATCATTTGATTTTTAAAATTTCTTCAATCTCATTTCCGCATGTCTTTCTGATTTTTACTAATAATTCAGCTACTTTACATAACAAATCCAATATCCTTTGAATATAAAATTTTTATAATTGTCAACACTTTTCATTTGATATTTCGTCATTTTCAAAACTTTCATACAATTCTTTTCATGCTTATGAAAAATTTAATCAAATTCTATTATTTCATCATTATTCTTTATTTTCTTCATATATTCAAAAATATTTTTCATTTATAAAACTAATTGGAAAAATCATAACTCCATAATTCATCCATTATAAGTCCTAAATCATCTATTCCATAAAGTATACTATATTTTTGTGAAAAGATCCTTAAATAAATTTACTATACAATTTGTCAAAATTGAAAAACTTTTTATACATATTTGAATATTTAAAAAGTAGAGTATTATTTTATCTCTAAAATAACTGCTGATTTATTTCCCCAAACAATCTATATGAATATTTCCCCAATTAATTTCATCTTCCTTCAAAATCTAAATTTCTAAACTCTGCTATTTGCCATTTCCAGTTTCATTTTTGATATTTCCTTTTAAACTTTCAATTAATATTTTTTCAGATTTTAGAAATCTATTTTTCGTCTTCATCAATCAAATTCTCTCTTATGAGAAATGCAACAAAAACGAATATTCCCATTTATTTTTCATCTAAATTATAATCTAAAAATTTTTTATATTTTTCAAATCTTCTCTATTGTATCTCGAAACAAATTATACATTATTTCAAATGTCTTAAAATTCTCAAAAATAGTATTAATCCATAATTTACAAGAAGATAAATTTTCTCGTCTTGAGAAAAATCATATTGAAATTCTTAATTATTTTTCAAATAATTTATTAGCACAATGATAATTATTAATTGTGAAGAAAACTCTATATTTGAAAATATATAAGTAATTTTTATTCCTTCATTAATAATTTTTGAAATTTGTTGATTTTTCAATTATAATTTCAAAAATTTCTTTCCAAATATTTTCTAATATCTAATTTTTCCATACTTTGAAAATATTTTTCAAAATTTCCAGCGTCTAAATATCTCTCAAACATATATAGTTATTCCATTTTTCGTTAATTTTATTCCAAATATAGTTTACATATATTATCGATACTTTTTATTTCATTTCACTTTTCTCTTCTCCCCTATTTACCACTTCAATATTTTTAACAACTATTAAATTCTAATTTCATCAAAAATTATTTTGAATATAACATAATTTTTAATATATTCATCTGTTAAATCTCTCAAATATTTAAAAATATTTACAATTATTCCAAAAACATTCTTTATTTTTATTTCAAAATTATTTTCAAAATCCTTTTTACAAATTCTATAAGAAAAACCAAAATTTTATATATTTTATATTTTAATGGAAAATTTATAAACTGATAAACTAATTCATCAGGATACATTTTCATACATATGTTTCAAATATTTAATTAATAATTTCCTGCTCACCTTCTATTCATCCTTTTTCCATAGATTCATCCATTTCAAGACTACTAATATATTTTTAAATTTCCTATGAATATTTCACAACTTTCTCTAATCTCACCCTCAAAGAGATATCGAGATCCCCATTACGTAATATATTTCCATTTTAGCTGAGTTCGTAAGATTCTTTATCATTTTATCTTCTGTCATTTTCAATATGCCTCCATTTTACTAAACTCTTCAGGCAGTTCCTGCCCTGTCTTTTTATTTTTCTAATATTCCAACATCGATTTTCGACATCTCTTATATTCAGTACCACATTGTAATCTCTATCAATCGTAAAATGAATCATATCATAAGACGCATCCCTTTTTCAATTTTCTTTTACAAAAATCAATTCATCTTCCAATTATAGAAATCCTACGACTTCTCAGCTATCTTTTTATTAAACTCCGTATGTTTTCCCTAGATAAAAATATAATAATCTACTTGACAATCTTCAGTTTAGTATATCGCATAATTCTTTGAAAAATCACTATGGCTATAAAATAAAATTACTCTAAAATTATATTTATAATAAGCAATAGTAAGGGAATCCTCACTAAATAATATTTATTCAATTACTGAAATTAATAAATTACTCAAATCCAAGTCCACCTCTTATATTTTCACCCTTTGTATATAACTTTGCATGTAGCAGTTATACCAAGTCTTGTGTTTTCAATTCCAAGGTTCAAGTCAACTTTTCCCGTTTCTACGTCTGTCTATCCTTTTTCACCTCTTATACTAAACCAATCAGCTGTTGAATGACGAACTCTTGCTTTATTGTTTACATCTCCAACTTTTCCAAGTTCATTTTCATAGCAAGTCTAATTTTGCAGTGAAAGTTGTTCTTACTGCTATTGGTTGTTTATATTTAAATTCTACTCCAACTTCAGGTTTTATAGAATAATAATCATTTGACTTAATTTCAAGACGTACTTGCCCAGTATCTTCCTTTATTCCACTCAAATCTTCCATATTCCATTTTTAGACTTCCATAAGGTGAAATAGTTGTTCTTTCACTTGTTCTAATATTTTTCTAATCTCATTTCTAGGTCCAAGTCCATACGAACGGAACTGAGATTTTGCTTCAAATATATCATCAACAACAAGGAATTTTCTACTCATATCACCTGTTCAAAAAATCCTTCTGCTGCAACAGTCAATTCAATTTATTATCGTGATCTTTTCCAAGCGGCATTGATTTATAAGCACCTGCTTTTACAATATTTTGTTCTTCTTTTTGAACCTCCAATATCACTAAAGTCAAATTTATTCTTAACTGCTCCCAAAATACCATCCTGACGATTCTCCCAATTTTACAGTTTCATTTTCATTTAAATATACAAATCCATAAAGCCTTATTTTTATAATCAATGATTCCCGCTGTATCTGTCTTATAGTTGCCTTCATTCCAAATATTTTTATCTTATTTGAATCTTTAGATTTTTGTATCCATTCATTTCTCAAATATCCAAATTCCTTATTTAACAAATTACCAGTTTCAAAAAATTCTTTTGCTGAACATTTGCATATTGATGTCCATCATTTCATCTATAAGATTGAGACCAACAAAGCTTCTTCATTATTTCCTATAGAATTTAATTTGTTAATATCAATTTTTCCCTTGAATCTAAAGCATTTACGCCATATCTTTGCTCTAATCCATCGGCAAAAGTTAAATTCATTTGCCGTTCTTTTTACAAAGGCTGTATAAGAATCTTTGTCATAAGAACACGTGTAATTTGTTGTGTCTTAGATTTACTTCAGGTGTTGCTATCCAAGTTAATGAAGCTAGAGTACGGAGTAAAGTTAAATATTCCAGCATTTATTTGATTAAGGAAATGGCTGTAATATTTGTTTTCCTATTATTATATTCTTTTCATTTGTAAGTACAGAAAAATTCTGTTCCTATTAAAAGATCGCTGTTTATATTAATATCAGTTGCTCCATCCAAATTAATCGGTTTTCGTTCTTTCCAAGTGTCTACATATACTCCAGAAATTTGACAATGCGTAATTTACATTTTGGAGTTGTGTAGTCTATTAATTGAACTTGATTATCATTTAACAATACACCATTTCTTTGGATAGCCAGTTTTCCATTAGGTAATTGTACGATTCCTGCTCCGCCGATAGTTTTACTTGGATCTTTTGGTGCGTAATAATCTTGTGCTCCATTTGCTGAAATAATTTTTCCAGTACCTGAATTTACAGTGTAATACATTTGCAGGTGTTGCATCATCTCCTATTGGAAGATCATTTCCATTTACACCTTTTGAATATCCATCATAACGTACACCATAGATCTTAATCCTTTAATATTAATATTTCCATAATTTTTAATTATAGATTTATTTCTTTCTGTACCTTTTATCAGTACACTATAACTACTATCTGCATCAAGATCTATTGTTCCATAATTTTCCAATGTACTTCCATTTAATATGGCAACTCCGACAAGTCCTTGAACATTTTCATTACCTGAATATGAACCAACTGTTTTTATAGTTCCTCTATTTACAAATTTTGTACCATTATTTGCAAATACTCCCATCATTGTTTGAATCTTTTCAGATGGATTTGCAGAAGATGCATCAAGATAGATATTTCCTGTATTTTCAAGAGTTGTTCCACTCTTATCCCCATACATTCCAATACCTAAATTTTCCGAAATATAAATATCTCCACTATTTATCGCAGAAGCCCCATCAATAGCTGCCATTCCAATTCCATAAATAATATTATCTGGATCAGACTTATCAGTTTTTCCAATTTTTATTTTTCCTTTATTTATGGCACTTGATGCTCCAGTAACTAAAATTCCTTGATTTCCAATTCCCTGTTTCAAATCAATTATCCTTCATTTTACAATATCTGCACCATCTTTTCCATAAATTGCTATAATTCCATTATTTGTTCCAGATGTAATAACTGCTCTATTTGTAACTTTGCCTTTCCTTCTGTATAAATAAATGTTGATTCTTTTCCTAATAGCCACATTTGATGAAGCAGAATTTGAATAAACATTTGTTCTATTTAACTCAGGATTTGCCAAAATACCCCCTAAGAGTTTATCTCTACATTAAAGTTTGAAGTAGTGTCACTAATTGTCACTCCACTTGAACCATAAATCTCCAACAGGCTCACTATTTAGATCTAGCCACATGATCCGCAACATTAATTTTTCCTCCAACATTAGCAGTTCCACCTTTTTGTAAAGTTTCAACAGCTATATCTTCAACATTAATCACAGAACTTCCTGTAGTTTCTACATTTCATTTCTACTAAGTGAATAAATTCAAATGAAGCTTCCAACATTAATCGTTCCACTATTTTTAACATTAATTCTAGAACCATTTTGTATAAGTCCAACTGTAGAATCATTTTTACTGAGAAGTTGTAGTTTTATCCACATTAATTATTCCCATATTTTTCAAATGTTTGATCCATTGTTCCTTCTAAATATGCTGCAATCGAACGTTTTCCAGTAATATCTATATTTCCATTATTTACAATTTTTCTTTTGCAGCTGTTGATTTATTTTGTGGAAAAATTCCAATTGAATCATCACTGTTAAATTCTATATTTGTATTATTTGTAACACTTGAATTTCTTGTAACAATTCCTTTAGCCTTATCAGAGGTTCCAATTATTTTTCTTACCAGTTACCGTTGCATCTGAATCATCCGCATAAATTCCAGTTGATCCATTATTCAAAGTTATATTATTCCATCCACTAGAATTTAGGAGTTCCAGTCATATAAATACCTGTTCTTTTGTAGATACAATAATATCATTTTTATTCATCTTTGCTTCACTGTCAGCAATAAACAACATTGGCTCTGAAAGATGTTGTCAACGTTCCAGTTTTATTATAATTTAAGAGTTGCACCATTTTCCAAATATACAAACTTCCATTATTTGAAAATCATACTCCACCATTTACATTTTAACGTAGAATCATTACCATACAACGCAAAAGTCTTTACTCCAATTGTTACATCTCCAGTCGTACTTTCAAAATTGTCTTATGTTTTACAAATATTCCACAGAAGTCGATTCTGCTTTCCAGTAACACTATTTAAAATAGAATCTCAACTGTAATATTACCCGTATTCGCATCGTAGAAATTGTTGTATCTTAGTCAAAGAATCTGGAGCAACATAAATTCCAGCAGATCCATCTCCCAATGTAATTTCTCCATTATTTTCAACATTAATCGCTTTATAATCATTACTGCTGAATTTGTCGCATAAATTCAGCTGATTGTTTGTCACCTTCTATTTTTCCATCATTTCAACTTTGTCAAATCCTACAGAATAAGATAGCTGCTGATTCTTTTCCAATTGTAATTTTTAGAACCTGCTATTGTTTTTATTTTTACCTACATTTTTGGTTCCTGGCGATGCAGCACTATAAGTCAATGTACCCTTGTTATAAATTCCATAAATTTCCAGTAGATTTATCCCTACAATAATTTCTTCATTATTAATTCCTCTTGATGAATCAAGGTGCATAGCAGTCTACTTGTTGTCGCATTTGATAAATCAATTATTCCATTATTTATAGCTTCATAATCTCTCGCACCTGCCCAAGTAACATGACTTGGATATGGCTCTTTGCCTTACCATCTGCCATAAGTCCTATAATATTTTTAGAATTTGATTTTTGCTTCAATTGTAATTCCCGAATCTACAATTGCTTCTCCATTTATAACATGATACTCATATTCAGTATCAACTGCATTAATTCCTGTTAAATCATTTTTCAATTCTTGAACTTCCTTCAGTAATTTTGTTCTTTCTACAGAGTTTCCATTAGTAATTAATGTTCCACCCTTTATCAGTTGAGAATTGCACCTTTTTGTCCATAAATTCCCTAACTCCAGCACCAGTAAAATGTAATTGTTGAATATTTATTAAAAACAGCATTTGATTTAGTTGTAACTCATTGCTCAACTCCATTTTTCCATTTAAACTAATATTAGCTCCACTCTGTTGTAGTTCCATCTCCAATTTCTACTGTTGATGGTTTTGTTGTCTCCAGTTCCACCATTTCCAATATAAATACCAGTTCCTGCTGCAGTTCCATCTCCGATATTCATAGTTCCAGTATAAATTATATTACTACCATTTTCAGCAAATAATCCAACCCCATCTTTTCCAGTTGTTATACTAGTTGCTATTGTTTTTGGAGTCGTAGAACTTCCTTGAGCATCAGCATAAATTCCAATTGCATAAAATTTACTTTTATCCGGCAATTCAGCAGAATCTCCAACTTTTATGTTTTTATTATAAGCAGAAATATCAGCATCATTTTTCATCAAAAGTCCAATTATCCCATTTCCATTAAATCCACTTGCAGCATTAGTAGTATAATCTAATTCAGAACTATTGGCATCCAATGTTCCTCCATCAAGATAAACTCCAACTCCATATCCTTTTATCTTACCAATATTTCCACCATACAACTCTCCAGTCGGCTCACTAGAAGTACCTTTTACATAATAAGCAACTTGATTTTGAGATGCACCATTCAAATCAATTTCTCCAGTTGAAGTATTGGCTTTTGCTTTATTCGATAAATATACACTACTGAAGAAGTGGCTTTATTAGCTAAATTTATTTTTCCTCACTGATTGTACATCGGATTTTGGAGTATAAATTCCAACTGTACTTTCATTATTTAATTCTATAGTTCCTGTATTTTTACAACTGAATCTGCTACATCATTCATATGCTTGTAAATATTCCTGTTGACTTTTTAGAATCAATTTTAATACTCTTCATTTGTCAAATTAATAGTTTCTCCAGCTTTACTTGTCAATCCAAACATTCCAACTGACTTATTAGAATTTTTAATAATTCTATAGTTCCCTTATTTTTAGCTACTGCACTATCTGCAAATATTCCCTGTTGATTTTTCCCAGATAATTTAATATCTTTTTCATTTGTTACTTTTACTTTCCACTATCTACGCTATACATTCCAATTACAGCTTCTTGCTTCACCATCAATTAACTTATTATTAATACTCAGCTTTCTGCAGATGCAAGTCATTCCAGTACCTTTTTACCTTTTTCACCTTTATTATTCCATCATTTATACCTTTTTGTAGTATTACCAGCTGAATCTTTTCCTGTAACATACATTCCAATAGATTTACTATCAGTTCCACCAGTTATAGCTTTAATTATTATTACTCCATCTGAAGTATTAGTTATTTCAGAACCATTTATCCCGTACATTCCTGTACTTTCTTTTATCTAATCTTATTTTGGCATTATTCTTTTGCAATTGTAAAATCAGCAAAAGCATTCCTACTGAATTTTCTAATTCACTTCGATATTCTTATTATTTTTCTGCTGTTAAATTTGACTTATCAGTTGTTGAATTTTTCCATATATTCCAACTGATTCTTTCATATTAACTTTTATCTGATTATTATTAGTTATTGTCAATTTCACCAGTTCCACCATTCTCAAGTTCTCCATAAATTCCAGCACTTTTATTTTCTCCTGATGTTTCTATTAAGTAATACCCTTTATTTTCTATTGTATAGTTAGTTGTGTTGGTTTTTGAATATTTACCATAAATCCCAGCGAAGCTCCTTTTTCACAGTAATTTTTCCTTTAGTTTCATTTAAGCACTACTATCTTCGAGATAAATTCAGCTGAACTTTTCTCTTCTATAGTTATTTTATTTTTATTAGTTACCTCAGAACCTGACTTACCATAAATTCCGGCTGAAGCTCCTTTTTCATAGTAATAATTCCACTATTTTCAACTTTACTTTTTCAGTCGAAATTCTATTGATTCTTTTTGAATCAGCAACTAATTTTACCATCTTCTGTATTTACAACTAACAGTTTATCTTTATCGTTTGTAGTTGTCATTTACTGCAAAAATTCCAACTGATTGTTTTACTTCATTATTAATTTTTATTAATTTTTATTTTTAAAGTCAATGTATGATTTACATTTTTATCAGTTTCACCGTAAATCCCAACATTTTTCAATTCACTATTAAGAATTATTTTCCCTTCATTCAATATCTGTGTAATCTTTTTAGCATTACTAGTTAATTTTCCATACATTCCAGCAGAACCACCAGTAGCTCCTGAATTACCATCTACCTTTAATTTTTCCATCTTTTTGTATTTATAGCTTCCAGATCTAAAGCATACATTCCAGCTGATTTTTCATTAGAAATATTTATTTTCAAAGCATTTGTTATCTTAGAATCTGAACTTCCATACATTCAGCTGAATTACCTTTTTCACATTTATTATGGATTTATTTTCCCTAAAGCATTATCACATAAATTCAACTGTACTTTCTTTTTTCCAAATTAATTATTCCTTTTAGTACTCATTTAAAGCTATACCCTAAATCTCTATTTCCACTTTTATTTTTATGTACATTCCAACTGATTCTTTTTGATTTACACTTATAAGATTTTATTTTCTCAGTGTTGTAGTACCAGTAGCTCCCATTTGCAATTTCCACATACATTCCAGCTGATTTAGTTTCACTTGTTCCATTAATTTAATGCTTCCAGTATTAACTATACTACGATCTTTATCATCAGAAACTTTAGCAAAAATTCCAGCTGATTTTTCACCTTTTACATTAATAATTCCAGCATTTGTAGGAGTAGCATTTTCTGCATACATTCCAGCTCGATGCTTTTCCTTTTTATTGTGAATAGTTGCTCCCGAAAGCATTTGCAGGTGTGCTAAAGATTTTCCTAACATTCCAGCTGAAGCTCCACCACTCATTATAATTTTTCCATTATTTGTAAGAGTTTTTCCATCTGATAACATTCCAACAGATGCCGAATCATCTGCCGTATTTGTAAGAAGTATTTTTCCAAAATTTTCAAGTTCAGAATTATCTGTTCCATAAATTCCTCGAACTCTTTTTCCACCTAATTTATCTTACCACTAGTAGCCAAATTAGTTACTTTAGCTCTGTTTTTGCCATTATCGAAATCGCTCCATCAGAACTACTTGAAGAAATTATATCTTTTTATTAATAATAATTCTATTATCATCTCCAGTATCATTTTTGAGCATAAATTCCAATCGAATCTCTTTATATTAATTGCTACTGTATTTTTATTATCAATGGTTACATTTCCTGTAGCAGTAGCATTATTTTCTAACTTAGCATAAATACCAACTCCTTAGTTTCAGTAGTTGGAGAAGTTGTTGAACCTACATTTATAATACCTGAATTGTCAATATCATACACCTTTTTATTAAAATAGCGTAAACCCGGCTGATTTTTCCTTCTTGAGTATTTATAACCCCTCCTAAAGCATTTGTAACTTTACTATCACTAGCATAAATCCCGGCTGATCCAGTTTTTAGCACTTATTGTACTGCATTTGTAATAGTTGATCCTTTTAGAACCATAAATTCCGGCTGATCTTTTCATCAGTCAGTTTATAATTCCTCCTGAGATTATTTATTGTACTTTCTTCCTCCTCCTAACATTCCTACAGAGCCTTTTTCTTCGTTTCAATCGTACCTGCATTTTCTAATTTAGAAGTTTTTGTTCCATTTTTACATAAATTCCAATTGACTTCTCTTCATCAGCAGTAATCGTACATGTTGCTTCATTTTGTTCCTTTTCAGAGCCTTTCAAATAAATACCCACAGATCTCATTTGTTCCACCTATCTCAATCGTGCCTGCATTTTTACTTTCGCCCCATTTAATCCAGAAACTGTTGTTTTCAAATTAGATTTTATAGTTTTACTAGCACCACATATAGCTATTACCATTATTTGAAACTAAGAATTGAGCTGTTGAATTAATAGCTACCTGTAAATGATGTAAAATCAATACTTCCATTAATATTTACAGTAGTCTTTATCTCCATAAAACATTGCTGCTTTATCTCCCAATTTTTACATTTAAGTTTCTCAATGTTTTGGTTAGTTATAGTAACTGTAGGAGTCCCTTCATCTTTATTAAAAATACAAACACAGATCCATCTCCAATACTCGCTTCTAGATTCTGAAGATTAATAAAAGTATTTTTCAAATTTTGAAGCATCGAAGAAAATAAAACCTACTGTCTTTTCCCCTAAAGTTAATTTCTAGCACCAGTATTAAACGTTGTCTCAGAATTTCCATCAGAATAAACTCCTATACCAGTATATTTCTTTGTCGTACCTCCCACATTTGTTTCTTTTTTGAACCTAATACATCAATTTCAGCCTCATAGTCCCTTTCTGTTCCTGCACCAATCAGCATAAATTCCAACTGCTCCTTTTACCTGCTGTTATCTTTTTCCCAGTTCCACCATGTGAAAAGTGCGAACCACTTTCGGCATAAATTCCAACTGTCCTTCTGTATTCGTGAGTTATATTTCCTGTATTATCAAATGTTATAATTTGAGTTGCTGATGTTACTGTCCCACTTCCTGTATTTTGTAAAACAACCGCATGACTTCCTTCTCCTGTAGTTGTTATTTCTCCTGAATTTTCAAATTTTCCCTTTATTTCCATAAAATCCAAGTGAATTATCTGCATTTACAGTTATATTTCCAGCATTAGAACTCTGCTCCTTAGTAATATCATATCCAAGCGAATCCTTTCCATTTTACATCTATTGTTCCTGTACTTGCAATATCAATTCGTCCAATTTTACTTTCTGGTGTCCCTCCCTGATGTTCCACCTGTTCTTTTTGATTCTGTGTAATCTTCTCCTTCAACTACAGCACCATAATTTTTGCTCTGCTCCAGATTTTTATTGTAACTGTTCCTTTTTACTGTTACCGAACCTTCCTTTTGTATTTCTAGCTCCAGTACTTTGTGGTAGCATATTCTCCACACACATTTCCCTTCAAATCAATTCCATGAGTTCTCAACCATATCTCCTAAATTCAATCTTGCACAATCATCATATTCACCTTTTTCTACTGGAGCTGTCTGAACTTCGCATAAACTCCTATTGCTCATCTACTTTTCTTCCAGTAGTTGCTGTCTGAGTACCAGTTTTTCAGTATTACCATTAGTCATAGTTGTTGGATTTACTTTACCAATATTTATAATACCATTTGAAGTATTACACACACTTCTTGAATACTATGAAGTAATCCTATTCCAATAGAACCATCACTATTTACATCAATAGTTCCATCATTTTCTATTTTACTTTCATATTTAGAATCTTTTAGTGCTCATAAATTTACCATGTTTATTAACTACAGTTCCATTATCTTTTATTTCCAGTAGGACCAGCTTTATATTCAGTATAAATTATAGGATCTCCTTGTTTAGGATTCCTACTGTAGTTATTCCATAACTTCTAACCATTCAGTGTTATTGTCCCGCTCACATTAGTTCCAGCCATCATATTTAATCCATTTTTATCCGGAGTTGTCGTATCTGTATTATTAATGCCATACCTAGAATTTTCAGGGTTTTAATTGAATACCAGCGCTTTCTATTCCTCCTATAGTTATATTTCCCTTATTTATTATTTCATTCCTAGTATTATTACTTGATTTGTCATTATTATTAAATCCAAACTTACTTGATTTTTAAAACATTGGCATTTTGAATCTTTTCCAAAATCCAATAATATTTCCATTTTCCATTTATAATTTTTATATTTGCAACCTTATTTAAAACTACTAAAACTATTATTTACCAATGTTGGAGGTCCGCTACTGAAGTATGTGTCCCTTGAACGTCTATTCCTACTGTTGCTGTATTTTTTAAATTTATTGTTCCGAGAAAGTAAATGGTGCATAATTTTTCATCATCAACTCTTCATCTATATCAATGCTCTTGTATTTGGTACCTAGTTACATTTACTGTTACATTCTTAAATTTATCAAGATCTGCACATCCCCAACTTGAAATCCAATTTCTTTTGGAAACCCTAGTCGCTGAAGGATTTCCATTTGTAGTAACCTCAATTGTATCATTATTTAATACTTCATCATATTCTCTACCATGGTATTTACGCCTTAGCACAGAACTTTCCCCCGCAGCTCCTATACTAAAGTCTACTGGATTTACTGCATCAAATTCAGGTGAATTAACAATTACTTCTCCTGGTTTAGTTACTTTTTATTTCACTAACTTCCGAAACTCCTGGTGGTGTAATTGTTAAATTACTCGCATTTGGAGTTGGAGGAGTGATTGACATTGTTAATTCTGCTGGATTGATGCTTACTTCTACTTTGGGTGCTGTTAAATTCATTTCTATTTCTGGTGCTGTTACTATTGGCGGTGTGTCTGCGCTGTTGGTGGTGTAACTCGGATATTCACTGGATTTAATGATGGTAGATCTATTTTTGGGGCGTCCAATGGTTTATTGACGTTTAAATTAATTACTGGTTTTCACTTCACCCGCGCATACTCAATCCCTAGGTGTAATTGTGATTTCTTCCTTTTGTACAGCCTTTGGACGTACGTTTGCCATATTTGATTTCCACTTCTGGTTCTTGGACGTAATAATGTTGCTAGTCCGTAAGTATGTTTTCCTATTGTAGAATAATTAAGTGGTGGAAGTCCTCTTCTTCTGCTTGATAAAATGTCTGTTTTTCCCAATTTCCATGAGTGTAGATACTGTCGAAGGAATATTTTGATTTTTGTCACCTCTTCCCTTGTAGGTTCCCTATTGTCTTGACATAAAGTATTTTGCACTAAATTGCCATGATTGCCATGGAGATTTTTACGACCTGATCTCCTTGTTCCATTAATTGAATTAATTCTAAATTTAATTCTTCTATTGTCTCTTCATTTGCTTTTTTCTTTTTCTTAATTGTAGTACGTGTCTTATCTGCCGACATTACTAATTCTTTATTTTAACCTTCATAAAGCTACGTCTTTGAAGATGTATTTAACCCAATTGAAAAAGTTATCATTCCTGTTATCAAATAGGAAAAATAGCAATGATTCTGTATATTTTACATCTTTTGCTCTTTTTGGCAAATGCTTTTAAATCTTTCTTTGCCTGTCTTAAATTGTTACTCATAAACTTCTCCTTTTTATTTTTATAATTTTAATTTAAAAATATTTTAATTTCTATAACAAAACTTATCTCTAAAAACCACAATCAACCTGCAAAACTCTGTATTTTTATTATTTTTGTATAAATTACAATTTAAACATATTTTTAATTTGAACTTATTACATTATATCATTTTTATTTTCATTACAATACATTTATCTATAATATTTTATTAAGCCTTATCTATTAATTATATTATTTTTGATTATAAAATTAATAAAAACCCTCCAAATATATTATTTAGAGAGATTTATGAGTGAGATTTAATCAAAATATGAAAAATTATTTTCTCATCAAACTGCTTCCCATCCATTTCAGTGCAGGTTTTTCCAATCCTAAAAAGTTCTAGTACATTGTAGGTGCAATATCAGCTAATTTTTCCACCTTTTCTTAATTTAGCATCTTTCATGTCGTTTTGAAATGAAGATGAATGGAACAGGAGTTTTACAGTGTGAGCTGTATGAGGTTCTCCTGTTTCTGGATTTACTTAATAAATCAGCATTTCCGTGATCTGCAGTTATACATAATGCTCCGTCCATTTCTAGCACTTTTCTTGCAATTTAGTCCTAAGCAATTTATCCACAGCTTGACAAGCTTCAATTACTGCCTGTACATTTCCTGTATGTCCAACCATGTCAGGATTTGAAAAGTTGAGATAACTGCGTCAACTTTTCTGTATTTAATTCTTCGATTAATCTGTCTTTACTTTGTAGCTGTCACTTTCTGGCTGCAAGTCATAAGTTGCAACTTTCGGGTGAATCAGAAAGCAATCTGATTTCTCCTGGATAAGGCTTCTTCTTTCCACCGTTGAAGAATAGAATGCATAGTGCATATTTTCTAGTTTCTGCTGTTCTTACTTTGAATTAATCCAGCTTTTTGAAACAACTTCCCAAAGCAGCTTTACTATTTTTCAGGTGGGAAAGTTGATTGGTGAATCAAATGACGCATCATATTGAGCTCATTGTAACAAAGTTTACTTTTAGGATAAACCTTTTCATCAAATCCTTTAAATTCTGGATCAACTAAACATTCTTGTAAGCTGTCTTGCTCTATCTGGTCTGAAGTTTGCAAAAATTACTCCATCTCCATCTTTGATTAATCCATTGTCTTTTGAACCAATTTTATCAGGAACTACAAATTCATCAGTTACACCTTTTGCATAAGACGCTTTGATTGCTTCATCAGCAGTTGGGTAAACTTCTCCATCTCCGCTAGTCAACGCATCGTAAGCTAATTTTCTTCTGTCCCAGTTGTTATCTCTGTCCATTCCATAATATCTTCCAATTATAGTTGCGATTTTTCCAACGCCAATTTTATCCAAGCCTTCTTGCAACTGAGCCAAATAATTTACTCCGCTTTCAGGCGCTGTATCCCTTCCATCTGTAATAGGGTGAACATAAACTTCTGTAAGTCCCTTTTTAGCTGCCATGTCAACTAATCCAATAATATGGTCAATGTGGCAGTGAACTCCACCATCAGATGCAAGTCCTAAAATATGAAGAGCTGTACCATTATTTTTAGTTGTGTCCATCACATTTTGCTAAAACTTGTTTTCTAAAAATTGAACTATCGTTAATTGCTTTTTGAAATTTTTTGGAAGCATTTTTGGAAAACTGTTCTTCCTGCTCCAATATTTGTATGTCCAACTTCAGAGTTTCCAAATTGTCCGTCTGGAAGTCCAACATGTCCTCCATCAGCACGAAGTTCTGCAAAAGGATATTCTTTTTTATATCTCTCGAAATTTAATGGTTTTGCCATTTTTATTCCTATTAACTTGATCGTCGTGATTCATTCCCCAACCATCTAAAAATTACTAAAACTACAGGTCTCATCTTAATTGTCCTTTCAAATTAATATATTAAATTTTCACTCTGTTAACTTACTACATTCATTATACTAATTTTTCACAAATTCTCAAGAAATTGTGTATTTTATTTTATATTTTTACACTAGCAGCTTATTAAAGCAAAATAAAAATAAAAATTATTTTGCATTCAGTGAAAACGACTTGATTTTTATTGAAAAATGATAATATATATGTAGTTTGGTACATATTTAATTATGTGGGTATATTATAAAGAGAAATCATTGAAAGGAGAAGCAGCAAATGGCACCACCAAAAAGCGTCTAGAGTTTTCATTGGTGAAAGAAATGCAGCTAGAAACCAAGCTATCAGAAGCAGAACTAGAACTTTCGTTAAAAAAAGTGCTTGCCGCTGTTGAAGCTAAAAATGTCGACGAAGCTAAATCAGCATTAAGCGCAGCATACAAAGAATTAGATAAAGCTGTACAAAAGGTGATTATCAAGAAAACGCCGCATCAAGAAAAATCAAGACTTACATTAAAAGTTAATTCATTGGCAAATTAATTACACTGATTGATTTTAAAAATTTTTAAGATTAATGAGACTATCCCATTTTTCAAGGTAGTCTTTTATTATATACTCGAAACCCATTTAAAATATAACTGTTAAAATTATATAAAACTAGAGTTTGAGTAAAATAGTTATGACTTTTTGAGTTCAGTTTAAGGCAGTTTTTGCTATACATATAATTTTTGGAACAACTATATTATGTCAATTTTAATCATTTTTCTAAAAAGTTCCTTTACTCGCAAATTATTTTTCTCTGCTTAAAATCCAAGAAATCGATCCTTAGTAGCATAAAATACACAAATTTTAGCATTTGATATAAATATCTTCATCACTTTTCAAATTTAAAATATTGTCGAAAACTTTCTAATGCTATACCTAAATTTTTCAGAGGTCCTTTATCTAATTTACATTTTCAAATATGGCAACACTTCTCTGCACCCTACGCCAACTCCTTTGCCCCCATTTTGCCTGAAACCTTCTCGCACTAGTTCTTCATCTGTAGAATTGCTAAATGATTTTTGTTTTCCTCTCATAAAATCCATTATTAACCGTCACAATAAATTTTACTTCCAGATTTTGTAACTTTTTCCTCTCAAATTCTACAAGTAATTTTAGTAAATTGGATGGAATCCCTATCAACATATAAAGGAAAAAGAAATATTAAACATCAGCTATTATATATTTTATTTTTAATTTTATCATTTAACTTTAAAAGAAATTGAATAATATTTTTATTTCATTTTCTTTAAGTAAAGACGAAAGATAATTTTTCTAATATTTCAGAATTACTTTTAACTGCTTTTGGACTCTCATCATTACAGTAATTTTCATATTCCATCATTCTCCTGATCTTCTAGAAACTCAAAATTTTTGTATTTAAATTCACACTATTAGCCTTTTACTATTTCTTTTAGCCGCCATTTTTCACTTTGTGTCAAATTTTCCTATAAAAATATATACTTTAAATCAAATCTGTTTTTATTTCAGTGCGATATGATGTACTTCTATTCTTAAATTCTAAAAATGGTAACATAAATATGGAATTGTCCCATCCAGCACATTTTTACAAACGGACTGTAAGAACTATAGACACATTGACTTATAATCACAACTTTATCTGCCTTTGAATACAATTTTACTAAATTTTCGTATTCATCCTCAATTTTACATTTCCCAGGAGTTTTTAATCCATCATCTCAAAGCACCTCATGCAGCTTTAATTTTATTATTATCATAAATTATAAATATATCTTCATCAGCTATTATTTTCTTTTTGATTTATACTTTCTTTTATTTTATCTATAATTTTTCTCAATTTTTCCACTTCTTTCAAATTTTTCATTTCACTTAAATCATGTAATCAATTCCATATCTCTCACCTTATTTTCAAGATTCAACTCATATAGTATAACAAAAATTCCATTTTGATATTACTTTACTATACAAACTGATTTTATTATCTCTTCTATTTTTCTTCCCAAATTTTCAGAATATGTTATATCATTCATAACTGCTTATTGTTACTAATCCCTGTACTAATGCCCACATTGCTATAATTTTATCTTGTATAGCTTGATTTTGGTACATCTGCTTTTTGAAGTACTTTAGTTGCCTCGCTTTTTAATATATTAAAAAGCACTTTTGATTACTATTTTCTATTTCTGAAAACTCTGATAATAAATCCATTTTTGTATTACTTTGAAATTATAAAATAATAATACTCGTGATTTTCACAAAAACATAACATATGTTTTTCCTAATTTTACCAATAAATTTTCGCTATTTTCATATTTTTTCTCGTCTTAGCTAATTCCATTGCTAATATTTTCCAAATATAATCACTCATTGCTTCAAGCAAATCACTTTTTTCTTAAAATATGTATAGAGCTTTCATTACTACTCCACACATTTCTAGCTATCTTCTCTAAAGATAACTTTTTCTTCCCCACCCTCATTTATCATTTCTATTCCCTTTTAATCAATTCTTCCCAAATTTCCATGGTGGTAGCTCTTTTTAGATTTTTCCATATTTAAATTCCCCTAACTTTCATCAACTTATCACCGTAAAGATTATACAATTAAATCTTATCAATGTCAAGTTTGTTTTAAAATTTTATTACTAATTTTTTAACTGTTTCAGTATAACATAGATTGTATAATACGACAAAATTGAAAAACATGAAGGTAAGAGAATCCGTCAAAATTCTTTTTTATTTTTTACTTGAGTTTTAAGATATTTAATCGAAAAACTCTGGTAAAGGAAAAGAGAGTGCACCTACACTCTCTTTTTATCTTCTATGTTAATTTTATGTATTTATGATAGCATCAAATTTTTCTAAATCAATTGAATTTTCTATTAATTTTTATTTCTCTAGCCATTTTTCATAATATGCTCTTTTATGCCTAATTCCCCATTTATGAAGTGCGTCATGATTGGCTCTAGCTCTTTTTCCATGTTCTGTTAATGAATATTCTACTTTTGGCGGAATTGTCAGATAGGAAAAACGGCTTATCAAATCGTCTTCTTCCAATCTCTTAGATTTTTGTGAGCATTTTTGGGCAATTTCTGGAATTGCGTGAGTTAAACTCAGAAAAACGCATAGTCCCATTTTTCATAATGTGCAGTAAAATTGGCACTCATTTTCTCCTATTATTGTGTCAAGCCCGTCATCTGTCTTGTATAAACTGGCTCTATTTTTCAATTTTTCCATATTCAAAACCTCTTTTCAATTTCTATACTTTTGTATATTATAGCACTTTTTGTACGTACTTTGTACACCAAAATAACTTGAAGTTATAATTCATTCTACAAAAATAAAAAGAAAAATATAAAATCGAAAAAGAGGTTATTAAAATGAAAAATACAGGAATACATCACGTTTCAGTGTTAGGAAGCGACATTAGAAAATCATATAATTCTTATCATAATATTTTAGGATTAAAATTGATTTTGAAAACTGTCAATCAGGATGATTCAAATATGTATCATCTATTCTTTGGGGATGAAACAGGGCGTGAAGGTACAGAATTTACAGTTTTTGAAATGAAGGGGGCAAGAGAAAATAAATTTGGGACAAATGCGATTGAAAGAACTATGTTTTTGGTTCCATCTGAAGAATCTTTGTACTTTTTGGGGAAAAAGGCTGGATGAGTTTGATGTGCTTCATACGGAATCGAAGAATACAATAATCAGAAAATTTTGAGATTTGAAGATGAAGATGGGCAAAAGCTGGGGTTTGTTTACAGAAATGAAAAAATTGGAGAAATGAATCCTTTTGTTAAGGAAGGAATACCAAAAAAACACGCTATCTTAGGAATTGGAGATGTTTATTTGCGGGTAAGATACACAGAGCCAACTCAAAAAATACTTGAAGATTACTATGGATTCAAAAAATATGGCGAAACAAAATTTTATGACTGGAAAATAACTTTGTTTAAATCTGAAGACAGTCCATTCAAGCACGAAATACATATTATTGAGGACAAAAATTCTGCTGTAGAAAGAAATGGTGTTATGGTATTCATCACATTGCATTTGGCGTGAAAGTGTCGATGATTTGGAAGAGTTACAACAAAAAAATTGACGAAAAATTATTTAAGTTCAGGAATAAAAACAGAGAATTAGTGGTTTCAAGTTATTTCAGAGAATCAAACCATCTTCTATTCGAAACTGCGATTCCACTTTGACAGAAGTTCAAAGGATTTTGCCTGAACAAGGACAGGACTTCGATGAAATTCCATTATTTTTACCGGAATTTTTGGAAAGAAAAGAGAAAGAATTGAAAAATCTAAACTTTAAATTTTTAATAAAAATTATAAAAAGAAAAATAAGAAGAGGTGCATTTAAAATGGAACATTTATTCATAAACGGAACAGACAATTTATTTGTACTGTTTCACGGAACTGGCGGGAAATGAAAGCGACTTGCTGTTTCTAACTGGCGAACTGGACTCCCATGCAAGTGTAATGCTTTTTAGGAAATGTTGAATTGGAAAAAATAGAAGATTCTTTAATCCGCTTTGTAAACGGTAAACTAGACAAACAGGACTATTCTGAAAAATCGAAAAATTTCTAAAAACTGGGATTTAATGGATATTTCAAAAATATAAAAATATAACATTCATCGGATATTCCAACGGAGCAAACTTTACCTCGGACTTTTGGAAAAACGCCCAGATATTGCCAATACAACTATACTCTTACATCCATCAAATTTTTGACTGGCAATTTTTGAAAAAGCCTGAAAAATAAAATTATTGCTACAACAGGAGCTTTAGATTTGATGGCTCCAGCCGCAGATGTCGTAAAATTAAAAACTCAACTTTCAGGCATTAGTTATGAAGAGTTTCAGATAATAATGCTAGATAGCGGACACGAAATAACTAATAAAGAAATCGAAAAATTAAAAGAAATTTATAAAATAAAATTTAAATAAAAATGAAAAAGGGAATGTAATATGTTAGAATTAGGAATAAGCTCATTTGGAGAAACTACACCGCTTGAAGGAAGCAGTAATTTCACACGATGAACGTATAAGAAACATGATTGAAAAATTGAACTTGCTGATAAATTGGGACTAGATATTTATGCAATTGGAGAACATCATCGTCCAGACTTTGCTGTATCAGCTCCCAGAAATAGTGTTTGCTGCAGGAGCAGTCAATACAAAGCACATAAAAACTTTTCAACTGCCACAACAAATATTTCTTCTAACGATCCAATAGAGTATTTCAAAAACTTTTCAACAATAGATGCCATTTCAAATGGACGTGCTGAAATTATGCTTGGAAGAGGATCGTTTACAGAATCATTCCCATTATTTGGTTATAATCTTAAGATTATGAAGAATTATTTGAAGAAAAAGGAAAATGCTCCTTGAAATAAATGAAAACGAAATCCTAAACTGGAAAGGAAAAAATTTACTCATAATATTGATAGTCAGGAGTTTATCCACGTCCTGTCAACGGAAAGCTGCCAATTTGGATAGCAACTGGCGGGACAGTAGATTCCACTTTAAAAATCGCTGAAAGAGGACTTTCCAATTGTGTATGCAATTATCGGAGGAAATCATTAGCATTCAAAAATTAATCGAACTTATAGAACATTTGAAAGGAAATCGGACATAGTTCTGAAAAATTAAAAGTTGCAGCACATTCTGGGGATTTGTCTGGATACAACTGAAGAAGCCATAGAAAAATATTTCTGGCCTACAAAACTCTTGTGGATCAAATCTCAAAGGAACGTCACATTGGACTCCATTACAAGGAAAAGATACCTAAATTCAGTGAGGCCCTGACGGAGCAATGTTCGTAGGCTCTCAGAAGATGTTGCAAAACAAAATAATTCAAAAGTAATCGAAGAGTTAAGATTAAACCGATTTATGCTACATTTACCCATTGGTTCAATGCCACTGAAGAAGTTATGAAATCGCTAAGACTTTACGGAGAAAAGGTTGTTCCAATTGTTAGAGAATATTTTTAAAAAAGGAAGAAAAATAAAAGTATCCATAAAAACAAAAAAATTTTTATTTTACTTGAAGTTTTGAGATATTTAATCGAAAGATTTCTGTGAAAAGAGAGGCTGTCCCACTCTCTTTTCTGTTTGCTTTAAATTTTAGTTGTATTCTTTAATTTTTGCTGAGATTCTATCATACTTTTCATAGAGTTGCAGTTAAAAGTAGTTTTTAAGCAATCTAATTATAATCAATTATTTAAACATCTTGGTTCAATGTTTATATTTATTCATATTTTACGATTTCTCAATTATCTAAATAATGAGCAAATTTCCATTATCAGTATTTCAACTCCAGTTTCCATCTCATTTTACCAGTCTTTATCTCTCTTCAATTTCCCTAGCATCTAAAAACTAATTTTTAAATTTAAATTTGTATAATTTTGCTCAAGTTCCAGCTTTTTAAAATCACTATAGGAATTTGGAATTCGGTTATTGGATTTAAAATTTCCTATTTCTTCAAATTCCATTTGAAAGCATTATAATTTCTATCAAATTTTCTCCCGCGTTTTTAACGAACTTATTTTATACATCGTTTCAAGTTCACTGTAAAAGAGAATCAAAATTCCATATATTCCTTCTTCTGCTCCAAATATCTCATTACCTCCTGCTGGCTTATTCAACAAAATATTCTGTGTCATCTCATAAACCGATATTCCTTTTTCAACCGACACAACATTTTTATTTTTCAATATTAAAGTTTCTCCATTCAAAACCTTAATTTTCTCCACTTCATTTCTAACTTTTAAACGGATTATTTCCAATCATCTCCAGAAGCAATGCCAGATCCCTGCCATTTATTCTTAGTTCATTCACAATGAATCGTATTTCCTCTTCAGTCTCCTTCTGGAACAAAAAGACTTTCATTTTTCCTATCCAGCTCATCCAGCAACTTTTTAACTTTTTGCTTCCAAATTTCCCATCTTCCTTGTCATAATCAATAATAATTTCCTTATTTACTATCTCAAGATTTGCTATGTATTTCAAGATTTCCTCAATATTTTTCAGTTTTTCTGCCCTTTTTACACAAATCCAGTTCCTGACTTGAAAAATATCAATTAATATTAATCTTCTCCAAAAACTGCTCATTTTCCTTCAGATCCACATCAAAAACTCTCACTAATCCCAATATTTTCCTTCCGTATTTTTCTCCAAAATCTCGAAATACTTAAATTCCCTCTGCTTTTTCCCTCAATAAAATAAATCATTTATTTCCTCACGTCTATAATTATTTTTATTTCTTGAGAAAAATTATATCAAATTTTCTGTATAATTTGAACTTTAAAACCTAAAACAAATAAAATTTTGTAAAAATTATATTCTGTATTTTCTCTTATTTGATTCTTATATGTTTCAGCCTGAGTTCCATATACTATTTGAATTCCTTTTCCAGAACGATTACACCTTTTGCCTGCAATTCTCTCCATCTTGCATCATCAGCAACTATAGAGGCATTCTTTACAGTAACTCTCAGCCTTGTAATACAGGCATCTATATTTTCTATATTTTTCTGCTCCTCCCTAATGAAACTACTATATCATCTATGAATTCTGTATTCCTTTTAGCTTCGTTATAATCTTTTCTTGTATAAAGTTTATTTTCAGAATCTCCTCTACCTGGTGTAGGAATATTGAATTTCAAAATTAATGTTTAAATACAAAATAGTACACAAAGTGCGTATACAGAGCCCTAATATTAGTATCCAAAAGTATGAAGTCTTCGCATTTCCTTGTAAAAGTCCAAAGAAAGTGAAATCTATAATTCCTCTTGAGAATGTAATCCCTACTGCTACATTAAGCACATACATTAACATATATGCAAGTCCTTCAAGTGCCGCATGAATTACATACAGTACAGGTGCTACAAATAAGAAAGTAAATTCTATCGGTTCAGTTATTCCTGTAAGAAATGATGTCAATGCAGCTGATAGCAATATCCCTTTTATAGCCGCTTTATTCTTATCATCCGCCGTTCTGTACATTGCAAGAGCTGCTGCAGGTAATCCAAACATCAGCAGGCAAAAATCCACCTGTCATTGTTTTTGTCGCCGCTGCACTAAAGTGTTTTACTGACGGATCTGCAAGCTGTGCAAAGAATATATTTTGCCCTCCTGCCACCATTTTACCCGCTACTTCCTGATAACCTCCAAGCTGAGTATACCAGAACAAAGGATATATCGCATGTGTAATCCAAATACATTTAACAATCTCATTGTAAAATCCATAGAAAAATGTTCCTATCGCTCCTGTCGCCGCAAACATTTCTCCAGCTTTTACAATTCCCATAAAAATTGTAGGCCAAATAAACGGAAATATTGCCGCCAAAGGAATAAATAAAATAATCGTCATAACAGGTACAAATCTATTTCCGCTGAAAAATGCCAAATAATCAGGTAATTTTTATCTGAAAACTTATTTGTAATTGCCGAGGCTACAATACCACACACGATACCACCAAACACACCTGTCTGTAATGTAAATATTCCAAGTTCCTTTGCGTACAATGCTGCTGTCCCTCTTGCCGCAGCTTCACTCAAACCTTTTCCAATAAGAGCGTCATAAGTTACTGAATCAGGAGTTATTCCTTTAAAACTCAAAGTGTCCCTATTATAGTGTGAAAAAGCAAAAATCCTAAAACAGTGATAAAAGCAGCAGTTTCTTTATTTTATTTGCAAGCTCTATAGCCACACCAACTGCAAACAGTAAAAGGCAGATTTGCTAAAAACAAATAATCCTACATTAGAAAACAGCTGCATAAGATAATTTAACGGGTTCCTGGTTCAAGAAAAAGTTAAATTATACTACGTCTTTTTATAAGGACAGGGATTTGTAGAACCTCCCACTCCTAAAAGTATCCCTGCCATTGGTAACACTGCGATGAGGGAGCATAAAAGCTCTACTATTTTCTGTAACACTGCAAAAATTCCATTATTTTTCATAGCATACACCATATATTGAAACCATTTAAAAATATTAAATTCTCCTCCTCTTTTCCTATGTTCTAAAAACAATTTTCAACTTCCTTTCTATAAATAATATTTATTTTAACCATTAATATATATACATTTTTAAAAATTTAATATTAACTCTCCATTTTTAAAATATCTTTTTGTTACAAAATAAAAATTGAATAACTTTTTACTTCATTTCCCTAACAAATCTTTGAGCAATCTCAAAAAGGTCTTGTTATAGCACCTCCGATCAACTACTGCAAATGCACCTAACTCCAGCATGCCTGTTTTTGGCTCGTGTATCTTTCCTTCGGCTATTACTGGAATATGAAGTGTTTTAGCAAGAGCTTCTACTAATTCAAAGTCAGGCTCTTCTGATTTTACTGTAGAGAGTATAGCCACTAAGCGTTGTTCCTACAAAATCTACACCAGCTTTCTCAGCATTCACACCTTCTTTAAATGTTGAAATATCTGCCATTAATAATACGTCGGGATATTTTCCCTTAATTTTTTTTATAAACTCATTTATTGTTTTTGCTTCAGGACGTTCTCTCATTGTACAGTCTAGTGCAATTATATCGGCTTTAACTTTCACCAAATCATCTATTTCCTTCATAGTTACAGTTATGTGTTGAGGAAATCCTTCATATTGCTTTTTGATTAATCCTATAACAGGTAAATCTAAGTTTTTGATTTCTTCAATATCTCTTATTCCATTAGTTCTTATTCCTGCTGCTCCAGCACGTTCTGCCGCAATAGCCATAAGATGCATATAGTCTCATTTCTATATAAAGAGGTTCTCCAGGCAACGCCTGTGCTAGAAACAATCAACTTACCTTTTAATTTTTTCAATAATTGTTCTTTATTCATAATTACACCTTCTTTTATTCCTTAATTAATCTTCTTACATTCTATATGTTACCCCATTTTTAATTTGTCAATAGAAAGACCTTTAAATACTTTTTATTTCTTTAAATCTATTAAATTCAAATAACTAATTCTTCGGCACATCATAAATCTGATGGCAAATCGGACATTCCAAATATTCTTTTCTACCACTTATTGGAAAAACTGGTATCCAAAACAAAGTAAACCAGTCACGATATTCCATAAAATTCCAGTCAGATGTGTTGTTACATCTTGAGCAATGACAGTTTTCTAGTGCTCCTAAATTTTTAAATTTTTCTTTTTCGTTCCAAATATTAAAAATCATTTTAGATACCTCACTTCCTAATTTTTGAGTAAAACTTCTCCCACTCCTATAAAAAAGTGGGAGACATTACTAATCTTCTTTTTCAACTTCCAGCAATTTCAATCTCAAATCATCTTCAAGAACTTGTTCTTCAATTCCTGCAGGTGCTCCAGTCATCAAGTCTTGTCCTTTATTAGTTTTAGGGAACGGAATTACTTCTTTTATTGAATCTTCCTTCAACATTGCCATAAGCCATCTATCAATTCCGTAAGCAAGTCCTCCATGTGGCGGAACCCCATATTTCAACACTTCCAAGAAGAATCCAAATTTGTCTTCCAATTCTTCTTGACTAAATCCTAATTTTTCAAAAACTTTCGCTTGTAAATCTTCATCGTGAATTCTGATACTTCCTCCACCGATTTCATAACCATTTAAGACAATATCATATGAATCTGTCTTAATTTTTGCAAGTTCATTCGTATCAAGATATTTTCTATCTTCTTCCTTAATCGAAGTAAACGGATGGTGTTGCGCTTTATATCTATTTTCTTCTTCACTCCATTCAAACATAGGAAAATCAACTACCCATAAGAATTTAAACGCATTTTTGTCGATTAATTCCAACTCTTCTCCCAGTTTCAATCTCAACGCTCCCAATCCATCATGCACAACTTTATATTTATCAGCCAAAAATTAACGCAACTTCATTATTTTTTTAATTCCCTAATTTTTTTCAATAATTTGTGCCAATTTTTTTCTTCTGAGAAGAATTTCGCAATTGGAGAATTTATCTCTCCATTTTCATTCATTTTTAATATACGCTAGACCTTTTTGCTTTAAAGTATGTTTTTCACATAATCTTCCAAATCTTTAATGTATTTTCTCGAGAATTTTTCCGCATTTGGTGCAACAACCGCTTTTACATTCCCACCATCTTTCAACGCATTTTCAAAAACGCCAAATCCACAATCAGCAGTTTCTTCAGATAAATCAATCAATTTCATATCAAATCTCAAATCTGGCTTATCTGAACCATAAAAATTCATCGCATCATCGTAGCTCATTCTTGGAAATTTTTCAGTAATTTCAATTCCTGTAACATCTTTAAATACTGTCTTTGTCAATTCTTCAGCCATTGAAATCACATCTTCCTGCTCAACAAACGACATTTCCACATCTAATTGAGTAAATTCAGGCTGTCTGTCCGCTCTCAAATCTTCATCTCTAAAACATTTTGCCAATTGATAATATTTGTCAATCCCAGAAACCATAAGTATTTGCTTAAACAATTGTGGTGATTGTGGCAATGCATAAAAATCACCTTTGTTAGTTCTACTTGGCACGATAAAATCCCTCGCACCTTCAGGTGTCGCTTTTTGCCAAAAATCGGAGTATCGACATCTAAAAATCCATTTTCATTCATAAATTTTTCTAATCGAAAACAGCATATCGTTTCTTTTTAATAATATTATTCAACATTTTCGGTCTTCTAATATCCAAATATCTATAAGTCAATCTCATATTTTTCACTAAGATTCCCAGTTTCACTAATTTCAAACGGTAACTGTTTTTGCACGGCTTAAAACCTCAATTTTTTTTCGCTTCAATTTCAATATCCCCAGTTGGAATATTTTTTTATTTTTACTACTTCTCTCAGCCACAACTCCTGTAACCTTCAAAACCCATTCATTCTTATATTTTTAGCTTCCTCAAAAAGCTCACTCCCAGAAACTTCCTCATTCAACAAAAATTTGAGTAACCCCATATCTATCCCTCAAATCAATAAACACAAAAGTGTCCCAAATCTCTAACTTTAGAAATCCATCCCTGACAAAGTCACTTCTTCGCTAATATTTTCCATTCTTAATTCATTTAATTTATAGTCTCTATACATTTTCTTTCCTTTCTTTATTTAATGATTTTTATATTTTAATTTTTTTATAAAATATATTTGATAACCTAAGTTTTTTTATTTTTCTACAAAGAGTCAAATCTTTTTGCATTTTTCAATCCAATGCCTCTTTTTCAGCACAAATCAGTTCAATATCTTCAAATGCATTTTCTATCGCTTCAATGTGGTACATTTCATACATATCAAATATTTTTTTCAGTTACCAAAAGTTTATCCCATTTTTCTAAAAATATTTTTTTGCATTCTCATTTTTTTCCATTCTGCATATTTTTTTCTAGCAAATACACAAAAATTTCATTTTTTTAGACACCGCTCTCACCTCTTATATACACAGAATTTCTAGGATCTCCAGTAATTTTCTCATTTTTCCCACATATCTAAAATTACTAATGGACTAAATTCCCACATTTCAATTCAAAAATCTGAAAGCATTTCATAAGTTTCTGAATACAAAAAAATTTTTCTCATTGATTCCATCTCACTAAATCCATATTTTTTTCTGAAATAAGTTTTATCACTTCACTATCATAATTTGCCAAAATATCTGAAAAATATTTCTTTCATATTCATACTTGCATCAACTCCACAAACTTCAATTTTTTTCCAAAGCCTTTTCTGTCTTAAATGCATATTGATCTTTTCAGTTTCTGTGGCAATAACCTTTTCAACGCTTCTTTTTCATCATATATCCCATTTAAATATAAGTTTAAAACTGGCATTGTTGTGTCATTTGCCACTGCTCCAATCACAATATCTAAATCTTCATCAAATATTTTACTTGTTTCCCTTTTCTGTCAATTTAATAAAAGAATTACATAAAAATCTCTACAACAATCGGAATAAACAAAGCCGGTAACATATTTGCAATTTTGATTTCTTTTTAAAACAGAAGATTTATTCAATTGCCATGACCATTATTCCGCCAAGAAAATTTATGTCTGAAATCGTATTTTTCAGTCAAATATGGTTTTTAGATAATTGGCAAAAAGATAGAAAAAAATCCTTGATAAATAAATACTGAAATTGCCGAAAATGCCACGCCAATTCCGTATAACGATGTTATTACAATCGAAATTGTTCCATCTAAAAATTGCCTTTATATTCAAAGTCGTGTTATCTCCAGTAAGTCCACTATTTATTGATCCAACAATTGCCATTGCTCCTGTACAAAAATAAAATTGTAGCAGTTGAAAATCCTTTTTGCAAAACCTTTTTCATTTTCACCATTTTTAAAAAATTTTTTTCTGAATTTTTACCAGAACTAAATTTTTCTCAAAAATAATCCAAAATTTTTTTAATTTTCAAATCAATATCAATAATTTGACCAATTATCGAACCAATTATCAAATAAATCAAAACGATGATATCACGCTTTGAACTTATTGTACTTTTTCACGCCAACAATTATTATAAACAGTCCAGCACATTCCATAATGATATTTTCATATCTTCTTTAAACTTGTGACCGATAAAAATCCGATTAAACTTCCAAGAATAATGGCAGCACAATTTACTAAATTTCCCAAAAATCACCTCATTCAAAAATTTTGAAAATCTCAAAATTTCTATTTTAAATATTTCAAAATCTCCAAAACTTCCTCGAAGTTATATTTTTCTGCTCCCAGTACTAAACTTCTTAACCGTAATCACATTTTCATCTCGTTCTTCTTCCCCTAAAATCAACACATATTCAGCATTTTCACGGTTTGCCTTTTTCATTTGTGCTCCAAAACTTTTTGCGTTATAGTCAAAGTTTACTTTAATGCCATTTTTTCTAAGTTCATTTACCGTTTTCACAAAATACTCTTTTGTATCATCGAAATAAATTACATAAACTTTTTCTTCATTTTCAGAAATTATAGAATCATCCATTAACATTGCAATTCTTTCCATTCCAGCGGCAAATCCAATTCCAGGAACTTTCGCATTTCCTAATATTTCAAGCAATCTGTCATATCGTCCACCCGCTAGAACTGTTGCTTGCGACCCCAATTTATTCGATTTAATTTCAAAAACCGTATCCGAATAATAATCAAGTCCTCTGACCAATTTATCATTCACGACATAATTCACACCCTAATAATTCCAAATATTTTTTTAGTGTCTTCAAAAATATTTTTTTACTTTCTTCATCTAAATAATCGTAAAGTTTTTGGTGCATTTTTAAACTCTTCTTGGTCGCCTTTATCCTTAGAATCCAAAAGCTCTCAAAGATTTTTTTCTCATATCTTTTTTGCGAATCTTTACTCAATTTATCAAGTCTTTCAAACATAAATTTTTTTCAAATCCTCAATATTTTTTTTCTCGACTCAACATTTCCTAAAGCTATTAATCTCCACAACTAAATCCAGTAATTTCCAAGCTCTTCAAGAAAAATCACAACCCATTTTAATAATTTCCGCATCTAAATAAGCACTTCTCACACCAAACATTTCCACTCCAGTTTGATGAAATTCTCTCATTCTCCCTTTTTTTGCGGTGCTTCGTATCTGTACATTGGACCATTGTAAAACCATTTCACTATTGGAGAAGACTTATGAAATCCAGCTTCAAGATACGCTCTTACAACTCCCGCAGTCCCTTCTGGACGCATTGTAACATCTCTTTCTCCCTTATCTTGAAAATCATACATTTCTTTTGAAACAACATCAGTCTCATCTCCAACTCCTCGTTTAAAAAGCTCTGTTTCTTCTAAAATCGGTGTAATTATTCGCTCAAATCCATATTTTTCCAAAAACTTTTTTTGAAGCCTCTACAATCACATCGTATTTTTCACATCGTCAGAATATCTATCTTTCATTCCTTTTTAAAGGCAGTTATCATATTTTTTTCCTTTCTTAAATTAATATTGTCAATTTTATTTTATAAATTATTATACCACAATTGACTAAAGATTTTTAAGATGCAGGGATTTTATTGTTTAATTTATTTTATTTATTTTTTTGTCTTTTTCATTTTCATTTTTCTATCAAATCTCTTAAATCATTGCTTCCTTCTTCATAAATTATTTTTGCAATAACTCTCAAAATTTTTATAAAGTTTTCTCAATCCATAAAAATATTAAAATTGTCAAAAAGAAAAAGTTTGTGAAAAATAATAATGAAAAATAATAAATTTATGTTTTTTTGTTGATTTTATACAAACTTTTTTTCTCAAAAAGACTAAATACGATATTTCTTAGTAAATAAACTTGCACAGGGAATATAAATTGCAGTTGCCATGCGGATTATTTTTTTAATATTGAAAGTACAAGTTTTCTTATTTCAAAAGAATATTTTTTTCTCTTTGCAAAATTTTATACATAATTTTTTTCTTTTTGTAATAAATTCCAGCTCAAAAATATCTATCTTTTTAAAGTCAAAAAGTAACATAAAAATTACAGAAATCAAAAACATCACATAATTAATTTGTTTTTTTATTTTCAATTTTTTTATCCACAATGAAAAATTTCTTTCCCTTTTATCTTTTTGAAAAATACCGATAACTACTGTTTAACGGCAAATAAATTCCATTTGAAAGTTTTATAACTTTTTCCTGAAATAATATTTCCGCTATAAATTTTTATTTTTGAAAAAAATTTTTCACAACATTATTTTTCAAATCAATATATTCACCCTTTTTGAGATTTCAAATTTCCATTTTCTTCTTCAAAAATTACTTTCTATTTTTCATAATAAAAGCATAAGACTGCTATTTTTCCTTGACTAACAAATTTTTCAACTCTATAATTTCCTTCTATTTTATTTCTCGAATCAATAATTTTCCCATCTTTTATCAACCGACCATTTAAAGTGATAATTTTCATTCAAAAATTTCAATAGTCGAATTTTTCAACAAATCCATATCATCCACATCATCGCTTTCCAAAATTAAAAAAACTCTGATTTTTTTCTCCAAAAAGCTTTTTGTATAATTCTGAAAAGTAAGATTTGCCAAAAACAGCAAAATTATCCCAATTATAATTTTATCCCACTTTAATATGCAAATAAAAAGCACCCAATATAAAACTTTTTCGTCATCTGCACCCAAAATAGACTTGCCCACCTTATAAAAACCAAACTCATCCAAACTATGACAAATGTTATCCAGCTCACAAAAATCAATAAATAAATGTGATAATTCAAAACTTTAATTTGCCAGGCGATATTTAAAGAAGTCAATATCAACATTACATAAAACCGTAATTTCCAAAAAGAATTGGGAAAAAAATCCATTATTTTAATTTGATTATTTTTTTATTTTCAAATATTTTTTTCGCTTGTAATAAAAGATTTTTAAATTTTTCTTAGTCTTATTTTTTTTTCACAAACTTTTCTTAATTCCTTTATTTCATTTTTCTATTTTTTTAACATCATAAATTTAAACTTCTTTTAAACGAACATCATTTTTCAAATATTTATTTTCATTTCGCATAAGTTTTACTTTTTGTAGAAATAATATAAGAAAACAATAATTTTTATACAAAACTTGTAAAACTTTTTATAATTTCTTTCATTTTTCCCTCCTTTTCTCCTTTTTTTATTTGTTATATTATAAAAAAAGACTAGTTTAAGTCTAGTCTAAATACTAAAAATATTTTATTCAATTATTTTTCAACTTAATTTTTTTAAAGAAATCGAATATTTAAACATACACCCAGAACCCTATTCAAAATTAAACTGTTAAAGATCATACAAACTCAGGATTTAAGTAAAAATAGTCATAGTTTTTTTGAGTTCAGTTTTGAATCAGTTTTACTATAACATAAAAATTAATGTTTTATATTTTTAAGGAATTTATGATAAAATTTTATTATATTAGTTTTGAAAAGAAGTGAGGGAAATATGTATAAAGTACTGATTGCAGATGATAATAAGCAAATTGTGTCAATACTTTCAGAATACTGCAAAAATAATTTTTACTGTAAGTACTGTTTTTGATGGAGAAGAAGCGTTAAAGAAAATCGAGAAAAAATAAGTTTGATATAGTTTTGCTGGATGTAATGATGCCGAAAAAAAGATGGATTTGATGTGTGCCGTGAAACGAGAAAAATTTTTCAAATGTTCCAATTATAATGATTACAGCACGTGGAGAAGATTATGAAAAAAATAATGGGACTTGAAATTGGGGCAGATGACTATATTGTAAAACCATTCTCGCCAGGAGAAATAATTGCCAGAATAAATGCAATTTTTGCGTAGAATAATGCCTAAAAAAATGATGAAAGTGAAAAAAATCTTTACTTTTGACAATCTTGAAATTGATTTAAATAATTTTTACAGTAAAAGGTAAATGACGAGATAATTTCATTGACAAAAAGAAATTGAAATTTTATGGACTCTTGCAACAAATCAGAATAAAAGTTTTTACAAGGGAGAATTTGTTAGACTTAATTTGGGGATTTGATTATTTTTGGAGAAAGCCGTACTGTTGATACGCATATAAAAAAAGGCTTCGTGCAAAATTAGACAACTATGAGCATAAAAAAATGGAATATTAAGACAATTTGGGGTGTTGGGTATAAATTTGATATTTTAGAAAAAAATAATAATTAATTTGAAGAAAAAAAGAAAAGAAAGGAGCAGATTTTTAATGAGTAAAAAAATAAAAAAATCTTTATTTAATGGAGAAGAATATCCTCCAGAAACATTTCGATTAGGAATGATGCTGTGTATGGTTGGAGGATTTATGGATGCATACACATTTATTACACGTGGAAAAGTGCTTGCCAATGCACAAACTGGAAACATTGTCTACCTTGCAATAAATTTAGGAAAAAGAGAAATGGGTAAAAATCCTTTGATTACTTTATGCCAATTTTATTTTTTGCACTTGGCATATTATTTACTGAACTTATAAAAACGAAATTTGAAAAGCATAAGATTTTCAGATGGCAGCAAATCGTAATAATTTATCAAGTTATAGTAATGTCTTTTATTTCTTTCATACCAAGCGGAAACTGGAACATCATCGTAAACATAATCATGTCCTTCATCGCCGCCATTCAGTATCAAGGCTTCAGAAAAATCAGAGGTCTCGCAGGAGCCACTACAATGTGCACAGGAAATCTGCGAAGTGGAATGGACAACTTAGTTAAATACATCAAAACTAAAGACAAATCATATTTACAAAGTTTCTGGATATATTTAGGCTTAGATGGATTTTTCCTTATCGGATCATTACTTTGTGTAATTTTAGTAAATATTTATGGGATAATTTCTCTATTAATTTGCTGTATTTTACTAATTTTTTTGTATTTATAATAATGTTTAGAAACTATTTAAGAAAGCTATTGAAAGGATATTTATGGATAAAAAGAAATTAAAAGAAGAGTGGCTGAAAGAAAAAATGGCACATATACACGGCTGGGATTTTTTTCTCATATTTATGGACCTTATTCAGAAGAGAAAATTTACCTTGGAATTTTAGAACAGTTATAAATAAATATTTAAAAAAATGATATGAAATTGCTAGATATGGAAACAGGTGGTGGAGAATTTTTACTTTTCATTAAATCATCCATGCATCATAATACATCAGCAACTGAAGGTTATCCGCCAAATGTTGAACTATGTAAAAAAGTATTACTGCCACTGGGAATAGATTTTAAAAAAAGCGGATGGAGATGAAAAAACTCCCATTTGGAAATAAATATTTTGACATAATTACCAATCGTCATAGGCTTATAATGTTGCAGTATTGAAAAAGATGGAATTTTTATTACACAGCAGGTAGGGGCAGAAAATGATAGGGAACTTATTGAAATTTTAAATTTTACTACCTGAATATAAAGATTTACCATACTCTGAGCATTATCTTAATATTAAACAGCAAGAAATTTCTGAACAAGGATTTGAAATATTAGAAAGTGTAGAAACCTTTTCAACCAATAAAGTTTTTTTGATACAGGAGCTCTTGTATGGTTTGCAAAAATTATTGAATGGGAATTTCCAAATTTCTCAGTCAAAAGCCATCTTGACAATTTGTATAGGATACAGGAAATAATTGAGGCAAATGGAGCAGTGGAAGGAAGAATTCATAAATTTTTTTATTGTGAGCAAGAAGATTTGAAATAGTAAAAATCAGAAATACAGAAAATTGGAAAAAAATTATTAAAAGATAAAAAGGGATTGGAAAGGCGGCAAAAAAATAATGAATCTTATAAATAAAAATACCAAAGTTTACTAGCACCTTTTTACTATTTTTAGCTTCCACAATGCCCCATTCCATTTTGACTGTACTTTTTCTGAAAAAGCATTAATATTGCAGATTGTGTTAATGCAGTCTTTTTAACCTTTCAATGATTATTTTGAGATTCCAAAGCAAAGTAATATCGGATTTATATTCACATAAAAAGTTTACATTTTATCATTGCTCACATTGGTTGTTACATTTTTCCTAATTATATTTTCCAAAAAGTTTATTTTTGGTTATCAGTCGCATATACAATATATGGATTGGCAAATGCACTGGAAACTGGAAACAATTGATGTAGTTTTAATAAATAGTTTAAAAAAATAATGAAACTGGATTGCAAAAATTTTTAAAATATCAAAAAGCAGATTTTCGACTTTTTCTTCTATTTTAGGTTCAGGAATAAGATTTTTGCTTTATTTTTAAGATAGATGTAAATATCTATTTTATTTCTATCATTTTGATACTCATCAATATATTATTAACAGCCTTATTTTTTCAGATGAGAATGAAAAAGCAAATGAAAATATAAACTTAAATTTTTAAAAGGCATATAGCTGAGTGCATTTCTGAATTGAATGAAAAAGAGTAATGAAGCATTATTTTATATTTTTGAGATTATACAAATTTTTATTCAAAAGCCATTTTTCAGTTATGGCAAAAACTTTTTTTAGATAAAGGGATTGAGAAAAAGAATTTTTGTAATGTATGTGATGTTTCAAATAATTGTAATTATTGCATACAATACAAATATTCTGCTTATAAATACGAAAAAGTTGTACTTGCTATTAATTTTAATATTTTTAATGGCAATAACTGTAATAATATTAAAAAATAACCTAATATTTACAGGAATATACCTAATATTATGTACAATTTTTCATAATTAATTATTATTTTTGAATTTCACTTTAATAAAAATCCTGTCAAAAAGAAAAAAATAAGTGCAATAACTTCAATGAAATCATTTTTTTCAAGGATTTTCTCATTCGGAACATTATTTATTTCCAGTTTATTATTAAGAAAAAAATTAGTGTTGTTAATTTATTTGCGATAAATATTACAGTTGTTATTTTTGTGGTTATGTATTTAATTTTTAGAATTAATAAGTTAATATCTGTGAGCAATATGGATAAAAACAACCGACTATAATAACGACTAAGTAACCAGTACAAGATACCGACTAGATTAATCATACATAGTCGGATATGATGAGAGAGAATGTATAGTTTTAACTGAAATATCAAGTATACTTTTTATTGTTAATTTATTGTATTATCAATTCTGACGCTTGTGATAATATTTTAAAAGAAACTATTTAAAAAGATACCTTATTAAAGATATAAATTGTAAAAATATTAGAATATATTTGAAAATTTAAAATTTGATTATTTTTATAAATTATAAAAAATTATAATAAAATCAATATTTATTATTTTTGATTTTAAAAAAACTTAATTAAAAATGGTCAAAACTAACTTAGAAAAATTTGTATTTTTGAAAAATATGGTAAAATAAATAGGTAAATTTAATATGCATAATGTTATCTCAAAAATAATATTATTTTTATTATTGACTAGGAGCAAAAATGAGAAAAATATAAAAATTAAATGAAAAAGTAAATAAACAATTTGAAAAGATAATTAATAGATCAGAAGAAGTTAATAAAAAAATATGAAAGAATTTATTGAAGTAAATAATAGAATGCTCGATAATTTTGAAAATTTGGATAAGGTTTTAGAAGATATTGACAGAGAATTTGCTAAAAAAACAGGAATTTTGAACAAAAAGATCAAATATTTTTATGGACTGCAGTTGCTTTTACAGGTATCAAGAATTTACATAATAAGTGAGATAACTAAGGTAGAAAAATGCAGGAAAAGGAAAAACTTGAAGACTCTTTAAAAATTTTCAAAAAATATTTAAAAATTTTTGAAGATAAAAAGATCAAATAAATCAAGAATATAGAGCTTCATTAAAACAAATTTTAACAGACAAAGTACCCTATGATGCTACAAATGGAGGAGGAAAATTTGAACTTTTTAAAAGGAGCGAATCATAGATTTGCTACACTTGGTCATGATCCAATTTTTAGGGTTCATATTTGGAACTGCAAATATATTAACAAATACTATAACGACTGTTCAAATTCCTTTAGTATCAACATATCATGTTAAATATAATGAGATATATGGAAATCCTCAAATTACCGAATTGGCTTCAACAGTATTAATGCTTTCAAAAAGTAGGTGAAAGAATAAAAGAAGATAAAATAGCAGTAGCTTTAGCATTAATTAAACAGGTAATACACATAGGAACAGATTTGTATACGCCATAAAAGGTATTCAAATTCCAGGTGCTAATTTAGTTTTATCTAAAAAGAATGCAGAAAATTTAACAAAAATACGTAAGTACAGGAAATATAATAAAAGTTACTTTTTCAGCAATTATAACAATGGTTATAAATTTTATAATTAGCATACTTCATAATTTGTTATATGATGAAACTAATGATATTTCAAGAGAATTGTATAATGTAAGAACTCAAAAAAGATAAAAAGTTTCCAATATAATAGCTGAATCTTTAAATATAGCATATGTTGGTGCTAATGTAGGAATAGGAATGTATACACGAAATACTGCATTAATAAAAGAGGGAGTGAAAAAAATTGATTTAGGAGGTTATATAGTTGCAGTTCATCAAATTGTGAAAAGTTCTTCGATACAAGAAAAATAAGAAGAGAATATTTAGAAAATAGATTATATGATAAATTTTTAGGAGAAAAATTATAGTTTTTAGAGGAGGAATAAGGTAATGTTTGGAAATAAAAAGTTTTAATGAAGGAATGAAAAGTGGAATAAGACTTTCAGAAGAAATTGTTAAAAAGAGATACAAGAGCAATAAACAAACTATATGAAATACTTAAAAAAATATAGCGGGAGATACAAGAGAATTAAAGGAAACCTTTGAAGAGGTTATAAAAGTCTAGAAAAACTCAGAAATAGAAAAAAATTATTTGGCATAGTGAAAACATCAAGTCCAAATGACTTAGAAGAAGAAAAATAATATTATTACAAATTTTAGTAGATATTTCAAAAAGATATGGGAGTATAGTAATCAAAAAGAATTTTTAAGAAATTTAACACTTTATTTTGAGATTAATTTTGAAGATTTGTTAAAGGAAAATAATTTTTAAAAAAGCAATAAATAATATCGATAGCAAAAAATCAGAAAAATAATGTATAAAATTATAAAAAGAATATTTATATTTAGAAAATAATACTAATAATTATGGAAATAAATATGATGAATATTTATCATTATTTGTATATGGAAAGGCACATAATGAAAATATAGAAAATGAAGTTGAATTTAAAGTTATTATTTTTGGTAAAGAAATTTTGTATCAGCAATTTTCAAAATATAGCTATGATTTTGAAGAAAAATCAGGACATATTTATGAGAATGTTGAAGAAGATGATAAAAAGTATAGAATATGGAGATTTATATATAAATAATATAATGCAAATAAAAAGAGGAAACAAAAGAAATCTCTTATAAAAATTTATATGTAAATTCATATATAAACTGTAATGGAATTCTAAAATTAAAAATGTACTATATATTATAATAATACAGAGGAAGGAATGGGATTATATTATCAAAAAATGCTAATATTTCTATAGAAAATTGCAATATTATCTGTAAAAAAATGGATAAAAAGTATATTTATAAAAAAACTTTAGGAAATAATAAAGTTAGTATCAAGAATTCTAAATTTTTAGACTGTTCATATTTTTTTAAAAAGTTGGAGAATCTTATTCTTCTACTCAAAATAAAGTTACTATTGATAATTGTGATATTATAAATTGTTCAGATGATTTTTTTATTAATTTATGGAATTTGTGAATTTGTAAACAATAGAATAGTTCAAGATAGATATATAAATGGAAAAGAAAGTATTGAGTATAATAATATTTTCTATTAGTAATGACAATGAAGTATTAGAAAAAGCTGATTAGCAATAATAGGTTTGAAGATAATAGAATAAATAAAATAAATCAATCAAAAAAATTTGTTTAAAAAAATAGAAAAATTCTAAAGGTAATTAATTGCGATTTTAAAAATATTAATAGAAAAAGACGAATCACCAATAATGGAAATAGGAAATACTGAAATAGAAAATTGTAAATTTGAAAATTGTCAAAATATACTATCTGATAGTATTGAAGAAAAAAATAATAATTAATAATTGTATTTTTAAAGAATTGTACAAATGTTATAACAATGTATTGGAATGAATGCCTTTTTATCAAATAGCAAGTTTATATCTTGTTATGATAAAATTATTTACTATAATGGTGGAATAATAGAATTTTGTGAATTTATAGAAATAAAAAAACAAAAAAACATAGAATTTTCTGAAGACAGTATTTTTATTGAACGGTAAAAAAACAAAACATAATAAGGAATTGTATCTTTGATAAAATAAAAGTGAAAGCTATTTAATTAATCATTATGGACTAGAAGATATATGGGGAACAAAAGATATAAGTTTATCCTATGTTAAAAAATTGCACATTTAAAAATTCTGAAACTAAAGGAAAGAATAATTTAATAAATAAATTTTGTCCATATTTATCATTTTCATCATTTTTATCAATATTAAAAAATGGACAAGAAACAGAAGCAGAAGTTATAAAAAATTGAGAATTGTAAAACATGGAAAGTTAAAAAATTAGAAAAAGGAGGAATATTGGCACCTATTTCAGGGAATATATTACCATTATCAGAAGTACCTGATGAAGTTTTTGCTCAAAAAATGGTAGGAGATGGAGTTGCTATCGAGCCAACTGCGTCAGGTGTAATGTTAGCACCAGCTTCTGGAAGAGTAGAAAAATCTTTGATACTAACCACGCTTTCAGTATCGTAACACCTGCTGGAATCGAAATTTTCGTTCACTTTGGAATGGATACAGTTCAATTGGAAGGAAAAGGATTTGAAAGAATCGCTGAAGAAGGAGCAGTAGTAAAAGCAGGAGATCCATTAATCAAATATGATTACGATTTCTTGAAAGCAAATGCAAAATCAATTATCACACCAGTAATTATTTCAAACTATGAAGATTACGCTGCATTAAATCTAGTTGAATCAGGAACTGCAACAGCTGGAGAAACAGTTGTATTAAATGTTAAAAGTAACATAATTAACTGACTATGATAGCGACTAAGAAACCGTACAAATAAAAACACTATAAATTATTCTAGGCACATAAAAACAATGAAAATAAGATTTTTTTCAAAAATATAAAAATGGGAGAAAATAAAAAGTTCAGTAATTTTTCTCCCTAATGCAAATTTCTCAATTAAAAATCACTTTTTAAAATTTCCCTTTTCTCAAATCACTTCTCATTTTTGAATAAT
>BNJU01004986.1_pt1 | contig 54068 bp, 46 predicted proteins | sample 8539281 | NCBI WGS metagenome assembly BNJU01 (sample SAMD00202456, study PRJDB9452) | human saliva metagenome | isolation source: human saliva | place: Japan | reverse complement strand
GATGCTTTGAGAATAATGAAAAACGTGTTCGTGAACTGATTGATATGGGGTGCTATACTCAGAATAAAATAGTTATCATGTTTTAAAACCCTAAGTTCTTTGGTGAAAATATAAATTCATGAAAAAGAGAGCTCGATATTTTTGGAACGTGATTTAGTTCATGTAATTGCAAGTGACATGCACAATTTAGACAGACCTCCATATATGGAACAGGCATACGATATCATTGCTAAGAAATATGGAGCGAGCGAAAAGAACTTTTTGTGAAAATCCCAGAAAAATTATAATGGATCAATTAATTTAGGAGGAAGTATGAAAGAGAAAAGATATTATTAGTGAACGTTGTTCGGTTGCTAAAAGGCATTATAGGTGAGAAATTAGTAATCATTCTTGCAGCAATTGTGATTGGAGGAGCTTCATTTGCATACAGTAGTTTTATTATAAAACCAATGTATAGCAAGTACGACGCAATTTATGTGGTCAATCGAAACCAAAAGTGACAAACCAGGCTTGACAAATCAGGATTTACAAGCTGGTACATATTTGGTTAAGGACTATCGTGAAATCATTCTCTCTCAAGATGTTCTAGAAAGGTAGTCACTGATCTTGGCTTGACTATCGATGCAAAAAGCGTTAGCTAAGAAGGTTCAGGTAACGGTTCCTGCAGATACGCGTATCGTATCTATTTCAGTCAGTGATTATAAACCTGATGAAGCTAAGTCGTATTGCAAATGCTCTTGACGAAGTTGCAGCACAAAAGTATTACAGTTACCAGAGTTTCAGATGTAACAACTCTTGAAGAGGCACGTCCAGCAATTGCTCCATCATCACCGAAATATTCGTCGTAATACTGTGATTGGAGTAGGTGCTTGGAGCAGGTCTAGTGATTGTAGTAGTGCTATTGATTGAACTATTTGATGACCGTAGTAAAGCGTCCAGAAGATATATAGAAGATGTTATGGAATTTCACTCCTTGGAGTCATTCCAATCTGGATAAAGTAAAAGTAAGGAGAAGAGATGGCAAAGTTAAATTATCTAGCAGAAAACTTAACTCTGTAAAAAGCAGAAGAGTATTATAATGCTTTACGAACAAATGTACAATTGAGTGGTAATAACTTGAAAGTTGTTGCGGTCACATCAGTTGATCTAGTGAAGGAAAAAGTCTACAACTTCTACTAATATTGGCAGGCTTTGCGTGCAGGCTATAAGACTCTTTTGATTGATGCAGATATCCGGAACTCAGTTATGTCTGGAGTCTTTCAAGTCAAGAGAAGAATTACCAGGCCTGACAGATTATCTAGCTGGGAACTCAGGATTTGTCTACAGGGGCTTTGTGAGACAAATGTTGATAATTTGTTGTCATCGGAGTCAGGGTAGCTTCCCCTAATCCAGCAGCTCTTATTCAAAGTGACAACTTTGGAATTATGATTGAAACATTACGCAAATATTTTGACTATATTATCGTTGATACGGACCAATTGGAGTTGTAATCGATGCAGCTATTATTGTGCAAAAATGCGATGCATCCATTTTAGTTGTAGAAGCAGGAGTAGCAAAACGAAGAGAAGTACAAAAAGCGAAAAAGCAGTTAGAACAAACAGGAAAACCATTTTTGAGGTGTCGTTCTCAATAAATTTGATATTCAACGTGAAAAGATATGGTTCTTATGAGGGCTATGGTTCTTATGAAAAAGATAAAATGAAGTTAGGGAGACCAGTATGGAAGGAAGGAGTTTCTACAATATAACTCTGGCCGTCTTGCAGAGTACTTGTTAGTTTATTAGCTTATATACTGATTGCAATTTCAGAAACTGATATTGTTTTAAATACAGTATTCGTCCTATTTTTCTTCACTTTTGTAGCCTTCTATATCAGTGGTTACGGTAAGGATTTTTCAAACGAGGTCAGTATGTTGAATTAGTAGAAACGATTAAATATATTATCTTTTACGCCTTGCTGATTAGTTTTTCAAGTTTCTTCTTAAAAGAAAAATTTTGTGATTTCTAGACGAGGGATGATACTTACTTTCCTTGTATGGAGTTTTTGAATTACTACTCAGTTTTTGTTGTCAAACGTTACTGGGAAATACCTTTAACCACAACTGAAAAGGTAGTAGCAAGATTCTATTGATTACAGCGACATCCCGTACTGAAAAAGATGCTGGATCGTTTGATTGACCGCAAATGATGTCCAAGGGAAGCTGGTTGCTAGTTAGTGTTTTAGATAAGCTAGAATTTACTCATGAAAAAGGTCGCTGTTGTACGAGGAACAGTTGATTTCTTATACCCATGAGTAGTTGATGAAGTCTTTTGTCAATCTTCCTAGTGAGGACTATGATATTGGATCTATTGTTTCTCAGTTTGAAACAATGGGTATTGATGTAACAGTTAACCTTAATGCTTTTCGATAAAAACCTAGGTCGCAATAAACAGATTCATGAAATGGCAGGCTTGAATGCAGTGACCTTCTCTACACTTTCTACAAGCTGAGTCATGTCATCACTAAAGCGCATCATTGATATTTGTGGGCCATTGTTGGTCTAATCATTTGTGGTATTGTTAGTATAGTTTTAGTTCCTATGATTCGTAAAGATAGAGACTGCAATCTTTTCATCAGACTCGTATGGGAAAAACGGTCGTCACTTCACCTTCTATAAATTCCGCTCAATGCGTATTGATGCAGAAGCCATCAGGAACAGTTGATGGAGCAAAGAATACGATGCAAGGTGGAATGTTTAAGATGGATAACGATCCTCGGATTACTAAGATTGGGCACCTTATCCGAGACAAGTTTGGATGAATTGCCACAATTTTTGGAACGTGTGATCGGAGATATGAGTCTAGTCGGCACTCGTCCACCAACTGGTAGATGAATATGAAAAGTATACACCTGAGCAAAAAACGTCGTCTCAGCTTCAAACCTGGTATTACAGGTTCTAGGCAAATCAGTGGTCAGTGAAAATTACCAATTTCGATGATAGTCGTAAAACTAGATGTAGCCTATATTGATGATTGGACAATCTGGAAGATATTGAAATTTTGCTTAAAAACTGTTAAAGTTGTGTTGATGGAGATGGGCAAAGTAAGTTTTGTTTGTGATCTCTGTCTATAAATTAGAGTAACATGACTGTCTCTATTGCTAGGGTCGAAAAGAGGGTTCCTGCTAAGTCATGAGGGTTTTGAAACCTTTGTTGAAAAATTAACAGCCTTTCAACAAGACAAGGACATCCAATATTAGTAGCTTGTATGTGAAAACTCTGCAAAGTCAGGGATTACTGAGGATGCCTTTGAGCATAACGGTGCTATCTGTTATAACGTCGATGTACCTAATATTGGTCCAGCGCGAGCCATAGCCTATGACATTGCTGCAATTAACAGAGCTATTGAAATTGCCAAAGAAAATAAGGATGAAGATCCAATCTTCTATATTTTAGCTTGTCGAGATTGGTCCGTTCATCCATAGAATTAAGATCCAGGCGATAGGCGGAACTCTTCTGGTTAATCCGGATGGTCATGAGTGGTTGCGAGCTAGTGAGTGCTCCAGTTCGTCGCTACTGGAAAATTTCTGAAGGTCTAATGGTCAAACACGCAGATCTTTGGTGTGTGATAGTAAGAATATTGAAAAGTATATCCAAGAAGATTATAAACAGTATCAACCTAAAACAACCTATATCGCTTATGGGACAGATACAACACGCTCTACATTAAAAGAGTAGTGACGAAAAAGAGTACGTTCTTGGTTCAAAGAGAAGAATGTTTCTGAAAAATGAGTATTATCTGGTTGTCAGGGCGATTTGTACCAGAGAAACAACTATGAATCTATGATTCGTGGCTTTTTAGCGTCTAACTCTAAGAAAGGACTTTTGTCTTAGTACAAATGTAGAACAGAATAAGTTTTATAATCAGTTGTTGGCAAAAACTGGTTTTTGATAAAAGATTCACAGTAAAAATTTTGTAGGTGACAGTCTATGACCAAGAGCTTCTTAAGTATATTCGAGAAAATGCCTTTGCCTACTTCCACGGGCATGAAGTTGGTGGAACCAATCCTTCGCTTTTAGAAGCTTTGGCATCAACTAAACTGAATTTATTGCTAGATGTTGGCTTTAACCGAGAAGTTGGTGAGGATAATTGCCATTTATTGGAAAAAGATGAGTTGTCACGTAGTGATTGAGAGAAGTGGAAAAATCTTGACCAGTCAGCCTTGCTGAGTTTGGATAAACAATCAAATCAAGAATTGCGGATGCTTTCACTTGGGAAAAGATTGTTACAGACTACGAAAAATTATTTAAAGGTTAGAAATGCAGAAAATTTTATATCTCCACGCTGGTGCCGAAATGTATGGCGCTGACAAGGTTTTGTTGGAGCTTATTAAAGGTTTGAATAAAGACGAATTTGAAGCACATGTTATTTTACCCAATGATGGTATTTTAGTAGGTGCATTGGAAAAGGTTGGTGCTAAAGTTAAAGTTATTGATTATCCAATCTTGCGCCGTAAATATTTTAATCCTAAGGGAATTCTTGAGTATTTTGGTTCATATAATCGTTATTCAAAGCAAATTGCTAAATATGCTAAGGAAAATGGAATTACTCTCATTCACAACAATACGACTGCAGTACTTGAGGGAATTTATCTCAAAAGTAAGCTGAAACTTCCTTTGGTTTGGCATGTGCACGAGATTATTGTCAAACCAAAAGCAATCTCTGATTTTATCAACTTTTTGATGGGACGCTATGCAGATACGATTGTGACGGTTTCAAATGCTGTCGCTAATCATGTCAAGCAGTCTCGATTATGTCAAAAGATGACAAAGTTCAAGTCATCTATAATGGTGTTGACAATGCCGTCTATCATGAAAATGGATGCCAACGCCGTCCGTGATCAGTTTGGTATCGCACAAGATGCGCTTGTCATCGGTATGATCGGTCGAGTTAATGCCTGGAAAGGTCAAGGCGACTTTTTAGAATCGGTGACTCAATCTTGAAGGCTAATCCAAAAGCAGTTGCCTTTTTGGCAGGTAGTGCATTTGAGGTGAAGAGTGGCGCGTGAATGAGTTGGAAAAAAAGCTATCAGACTCACCAGTAGCTGGACAAATTAAGAGAATCTGACTATTATAGCCAGACGACAGAGACTCTATAATATGTTTGATATCTTTGTCTTGCCAGTACCAATCCAGATCCATTACCAACCGTAGTCTTAGAAGCTATGGCTTGTGGCAAACCTGTGGCATATCGTCATGGAGGTGTCTGTGAGATGGTAAAGGAAGGAAAAATGGAATTCTTGCTATACCGAATCAGCCTGCAGAACTATCAAAAAGTCATTCAAGAATTGGTGGAGGATCCAGAGAAAAGAAACCAATTTGGCTAAGCATCAGTAGAAAGACAAAGAGAAATTGTTTTTCTTTAGATAGTTACATTAAGAACTTCTCGGAGTTGTATAAAAATATAAGTAAATAATATTAAGGAAGTAATATGAATTTTTCCAATAGATTTTGTAGTTACTTGGGTTGATGGAAGTGATCCGATTTGGCGAGAAAAGAAGGCTAAATATTCCGAGACTGTGGATACTTCTAAAAAAAGTATGAATTCAGTCAAGGCCTACCGTGAGTGGGGAACTTTTAAGTACTGGTTTAGAGGGGTAGAAAAATTTTGCACCTTGGGTAAATAAAGTTTACCTTGTAACAGACAATCAAAGACCAGATTGGTTGAATATTAGTAATGAAAAATTGGTAATAGTAGATCATAAAGATATTATTTGTCAGGATTATTTACCAGTTTTTCTGCTAACCCAATTGAAAGTAACATTCATAGGATAACAGGTTTGTCAGAGCATTTTGTTTTTTTTAATGATGATATGTATCTAACTGCCCCCGTATCACCTGATGATTTCTTCTCAGAGGAAGGATTGCCTAGATATAATACTGCTCTATCTCCGATTATTCCTGAGAGATATGGAACAGGGAATTTTCAGATAAATGATATGGAAATTATTACTAGCCACTTTACTCGAAATGAAATTTTAAAAATGGATATTTTTGATCCTAAAGCAAGGTTTGAAAAATATTATAAGTCTTTTACTATATAAAAATAGTAAATTTATCTGTGGTTTTTGGGAAAGTCACTTACCTTATCCTCTATTAAAATCAACTATGGAATTAGTGTGGGAGAAGGAAAAAGATATCTTAGAAAAAAACTTCAGCTAGCCGATTTCAGAAATCCCTCTGATACTAATGTCTGGCTCTTTAAGTATTGGCAAATTGCTAGTGGGCAATACGCAGTTGGAAATCTAAGTTGGGAGGTCTTTTTTTCTTTAGACAATGCAAACCCAGATTTTTGGAATTTATTGAATTCTGGTAAATATCAAATTATGTATATCAATGATGGATTTAATATTCAAGACGAAGAAAAAGTGATAGTGGACTTTTGTAAAGGAGATGGATCAACTGTTTCTGAGAAAAAGTTCATTTGAATTATAGATTGATAAGGAGTTAAGTATGAAATCAGTTTGTGCCCTTGTAGAAATCCTACAATCGCTCAAAATATCTTCAAAAGGCTTTAGAAGGTATAATAAATCAACAAAAAGAAGTTTCAGGAGTATTAATCTTCAACAATAATTCTATGGATAATACTGAGGAAATGCTTATTGATTTAGGGTACATAGATGCGAAATGTGATGAAATAGCAAAAAATCATCTTTATGAAACAGAGAGGGACGGAAGATGTTTTTACTATTATCATAATCAGGAAAATCTCGGAGGTGCTGGGGGATTTGCAAATGGTATTAAATTAATATCTAAACTTGATTATGATTACGTATGGATTATGGACGATGATGTATATCCTGAGCCGGATTGTTTAGAAAAGATTTTGGAACAAATGGCTTTACAAAGTGTTCAAGTAGGTATACCGAATCGTACCGATGAAAATTTTGATGATAGAGCAATTACTAACTTCGATTTCGATGATTATCATAAGTTTTGGACAGAAATGAGGAAGACAGTAACTTATGGTCCGTTTAATGATGATGCTATAAAAGTTGTTGATATGCCATTCGAAGGTCCAGTTGTTGAAATGTCGTTACTTCGTAAAGTTGGTATACCTGATAGTGGTTTTTTTATTGAATATGATGATTCAGATTTTGCACAACGTCTACAAAAATATTCAGAAATTATGTTTGTTACAAAGGCACAGTTACATAGACAACTTGCTGTAAAGGTTGATCCTTCTATTGTAAAAAAGGAAGAGCCATATAATTGGCGGAATTACTATAAAATTAGAAATAACATCATTTTTGATAAGCGTTATGGAAAAAATTGGAAAGTCCGTCAATTAAGCCCACTGATACTAATTGCTCATCATCTTGTGCTTGCTATTCGCCATCGACATTTAAAACAGAACTTCCCAATTATTTGGAAAGGTTTTTGGGATGGAGTGTTTCAACGTATGGGGAAACGAGTAGAACCTAATTATTAATAAGGAGCGAAAATGTCTAAATCATTGTTGAGCTTTATTATGCCAACTTTTAACTCTTCAGAATACTTGGCAAAAACTATGGATAGCTTGATTGCTTCAATTGGTCGACACAGTAGTTCTGTGGAAATAATCTGTGTTGATGATGGTTCAACTGACAATACTGTCGCTATATTGGAAGAATATAAATCTGTTTTTGATAATTTAATTGTGATACGAAATAACCATGGTGGTGTAAGTCAAGCTAGAAACACAGCATTGGATATGGTATCAGGCACATTTATCAGTTTTGTTGATAGTGATGATCTTTTGAAGAGAACTTTTTAGATGTTTTTCAAGTATAGAAAATAATTTTGATATCTTGTTCACAGATGTTAAATCTTTGGCCAGCAATTTATATATACCAAGAATTTCTTTTGATCGATGTTTTTAAAAATTCGTTACGAATTGGAGAATTCGGCATTGAACCTGGAGTAGCAGGAAAGTTCTTTAGGACAGAGATAGTTAATAAAAATAGGATAAGATTCAATACAGAATTGTCTGTAAGTGAAGATGTTCTGTTTAATTTTAACTTTATTACGTATGCAGATAATGTACTACTTAGCTCAGAAAAATTTTATACTGTAACAGGTACGCATAGTTTAATGTTCTATAACTGATCTAGCTGGTCAAGTAGAATTTGTGAATCAGGTAAGAAAAAAATATTATCTATCTATCCTGATAATTCTGATAAAACAATTACTAGAGGATAAGTTCATAATAAATGCAATGACTATTTTTTTATTGATCGTTACTTTGGACCACTTTGGTTAAATGGAACCTACTCTTTAAATAAAGCGTCAAAATTGATGAAAACCACAATAGAAGATAATAAATTTTCAAAGGCTTTTAATAGTAGCAGGCTAGATTATTCCATTGGAAATCGTTATGTTGTATTTAGAAAGTTGTTGAGGTTGAAACAATACAAATTGTGTTTGATTTACAATCGGATAATGGATAAAAATTAAGGGGTATGAGAGATTTAGGAAAGATTGATTCGTGTAATATTTCGAAATTTTTACAGAATCAACATATATGACTGACCTTATTACTATTTATCTTACGTTTGAATTATTTTGGTTTTCTCTAATACAATAGTCGAAAGGAATGGAAAAGTACTATGAAAAACAATCGCTTTATTTCAGAAAAAAATCTATTTAGTTTACCCTATTTGTGTGGGTTGTTGTTGCTTCATTAGTCACAACCACTTATTTTGTTCGATTAGACGGTTTTCTATCATTTTATCGCATACTACTTTATTGTACTATTTTTATTGCTATTAATAAAGGAGTTGATAAACTTTTCGAAAACTCTACATTATTTTAAATTTCATTGGAAACAATTATTAATAGTAGTAGTATTTTTTTATAGTGATGTCTATAGTTTCAAAAATCGTGATGGAATATTAAATATAAATGTGCTATTTCTTGTTTTTCTGCTAGAGATATTGATTTTAGAAAATTATTAGAAACTTTTTCTGTGCGACATTCCTGGTGCTTTGTTTGACAATTTATGCCAGTCAAAAAGGTATTATTACCAATATGTTTATGAGTGCGGATAGTGGTTATCGTTATAGTCTTGGATTTAATTATGTTTCCTTTGCTTCTCAACGTATGTTCTTTGCGGTATGTAGTTATCTTATGTTTAGAGGAAGAAAGATTTCTTACATGGAATTGCTGGCCTTATTTTTGGCTACAATTTACATGTACCAACAAACTTCAAACATCCAGTCCATTTTACTAAGTATTTTGATGCTAACCTATGCTTTGTTTAGTATTAAAATCTTTAGTTTAATCATTGAAATTTCTGGTCAAGAGAACTTGTGCATTACGGTTTTATTGTAGCTTTAGCAATTATCTTGTATTTTGTTTTTATTCATCTGGGAATCTCTTCCACTTCGTAGATGAATTCACTCACAATCGACTACGGCTTAGTGTAGAAGGTTTTCAAAAATTTTGGAGTTCATTTGTTTGGGCAACGAATTTCTTTTTCTACGTTAGATATATTTTGGGAATTTCGCTAGTAATTATAATTATATTGATAGCTCTTTTGTTCAATTATTGGTTATTGATGGCTTGATTGTCAGTGCATTTATATGTTGTTTGCATTGACAAAAGTGATGCGTTATTTTGTGTCCATTCGAAAAGATATCGTACTTGCCTGTTTAGGGATTATGATTATCCATGGAATGTTTGATCCTCAAATGTTGGTTCTTCGTTACTCTCCATTAATTTTATTCATCAGTAGATTGTTTATTATGAATCCAGATAACAAAAATTGAATAAAATGAGTTAAGTCCAGTTAAAGAAAGATTAAGACGAGTTACATCCTTATGAAAGTGTTAAAAATTACGCCTACAATCTCTCCTACCAGTTTCTGGTGATTATCTTGCCGATTATCACTACTCCCTATGTGACACGGGTTTTTAGTTCAGATGACCTAGGGGAACCTGAGCTATTTCAATTCCATTGTCATCTATTTTATCCTTTTAGCGACGCTGGGAGTTGCTAACTATGGAACCAAAGGTCATTTCAGAGCATCATAAAGGAAATTGAAAGAAAAACTTTTTGGGGAATCTACTCTCTGCAATTAGGTGCAACAGTTCTTTCTATGTCCTTGTATGCTCTTCTTTGTCTGACTCTTCCTTTATGCAAAATCAGTAGCCTACATTCTAGGCTTGAGTTTAGTTCAAAGGTTTGAGACATTTCTGGCTCTTTCAAGGGTTGGAGGATTTTCGAAAGATTACTGTTCGAAATATCACGGTCAAGCTCGTTGGAGTCATTTTCAATCTTCCTCTTTATCAAATCTGCAAATGACCTATATCTCTATGTTTTTGCTAACCATATTTGAACTTTTTGGGGCAACTAAGTATGTGGTTACCTGCTCGGGAGTTTATCAGTAGACCGCATTTGACATAGAATATACTAGACATCATTTGAAAACCCATCATATTATTATTCCTTCCTCAGATAGCAATTTCTTTGTATGTTACACTTGATCGTACCATGCTTGGAGCATTATCTTCTACAAGAGATGTAGGAATTTATGACCAGGCTCTAAAGTTGGTAAATATTCTTCTGACCTTGGTAACTTCCTTGGGAAGCGTTATGTTACCACGTGTTTCGCATTTGTTAGCAACAGGTGACCATAAAAGCAGTCAATAAAATGCATGAGATGTCCTTCTATCTATAACTTAGTGATTTTTCCAATAATAGCGGGGATTCTGATTGTGAATGATGATTTTGTTCAATTTTTCCTTGGTCAAAGATTTTCAGGATGCACGTTATGCAATCGCCATTATGATATTCCGTATGTTCTTTATCGGTTGGACCAATATCATGGGAATTCAGATCCTGATACCTCATAATCAAAATAAAGAATTCATGATTTCAACAACAGCTCCTGCAATTATCAGTGTAGGTTTGAACTTTACTGTTTCTTCCTAAATTTGGATATATCAGACAGCCATTGTTTCTGTTTTTGACAGAGGCGTTAGTATGGGCGATCAGTATACTTTACCCGCAGGTACATAAAAAAAGTTCCTATTATCGGATCTATGATAAAAATTGTTCTAGCATCAGCTATCATGTATGGCATTTTGCTAGCTTCAAAAACAGTTTTTACATTTTTCACCAACTCTAAATGTTTTTAGTCTATGCGGTGCTTGGAGGATTGATTTATTTTATCGCAGTAATATGTCTTAAAGTAGTAAATATGGGTGAAATAAAACAAATAATAGGAGAACGATCGAAATGAAGAAAATACGGAATATAAACTTAGATTTCCTTAAAATTATGGCTTGTATAGGAGTTGTATTACTCCATACTACAATATCAGGATTTAAAGAAACTGAATCTTGGAATTATTTAACATATTTATATTACTTGGGTACCTATTCAATTCCTCTATTTTTATGGTAAATGGCTATTTACTATTGGGCAGGAATAAGATTAGCTATTCATACATCCTGCAGAAGGTAAACTGGATTTTTATAACAGCATCAATTTTGGTCTTTAGTAATTTGGATATATAAGAGATTTTTCTAAAATCCTATAAGAATAATTTTTAGACTCTTTGATACAAAAGGATATTTTTCAATTTTGGTTTTTGGTGCTCTAATAATTATTTACTTGTGTTTACCTATTTTGAAAAAGTTTCTAAATTCAAAAATAGATATTTATTTATTTTAACTCTCCTAGTAATTATTGGTTTGATGTTTGAGCTGACAAATTATTTTGTCAAATTGCCATTGCAGTTTTTATATTATACAAACGTTTTAGATTATGGACTTGGTTTTCTATTATATTTTAGGTGGTTTTATCAGCTCAATTTAATTTGGATATTCTAAAAAATGTTTTAAGAGTTGGATGAAAGTAATCACCGTAGTTTTACTATTTACTTCACCGTTAATCTTGTTTGCGATAGCGAAGGATATTCATCATAATCTTTTTGCTGAATATTTTTATGATAGTATTCTTGTAAAAAGCTGTAAGTTTAGGAACTTTTTGACTGTACTCACGTTTGATTTAAGTACAGATAAGAACAGATGGATTATCAAGCTTTCTAATCAAACAATGGGAGTTTTTGTTATACATACATATATATATGAAGATGTGGGAGAAACTAGTAGGATTCAGTTTTGCAGGAGCACATTTTGCTTTTGTCATCTTCACGTTAAGCATTGAGTTTTCATTGTAGTTGGAATATTGTTGAAAATTCCTTATTTAAGTCGAATCGTTAAATTATAAATTATTAATAGAGTTAACTATGTACGATTATCTTATCGTTGGTGCGGGTTTGTCTGGAGCAATCTTCGACACGAAGCCACAAAACGTGGCAAAAAGTAAAAGTGATTGACAAGCGAGATCACATTGGTGGTAATATCTACTGTGAAAATGTTGAAGGCATCAATGTCCACAAGTATGGTCCCACATTTTTCCATACTTCCAACAAAAAGATGTGGGACTATATTAACTAATGCAGATTCAATAACTATATCAACTCACAGTGGCTAACTACAAGGGGAGCTTTACAATCTTCCTTTAACATGAATACTTTCTACGCTATGTGGGGAACAAAGACTCCTCAAGAAGTCAAGGACAAGATTGCCGAGCAAACGAGCTGATATGAAAGATGTTGAGCCCTAAAGAACTTGGAAGAACAAGCCATCAAGTTGATTGGGTCCGAGATATCTATGAAAAATTGATCAAAGGGCTGATACAGAAAAACAATGGGACGTTCTGCAGCAGATCTTTCCACCGTTTATCATCAAGCGTCTTCAGTTTCGTCGACCTTTTGATAACAACTATCTTAACGACTCAGTTACCAAGGTATTCAATCGGTGGCTATAATGTCATCATCGAAAAACATGTTGGAGCGATGAAGTAGAAAGCTTGGGGTTGATTTCTTTTTGCTAACCGTGAAGAACTCGAAGCATCAGCTGAAAAAGTTATTTCACTGGAATGATCGACCAATACTTTTGACTATAAACATCGAGTGGAGTATCGTAGTCTCCACTTTGAACATGAAGTTTTGGATGAGAAAACCACCAAGGAAATGCAGTGGTCAATTACACAGAGCGTGAAATTCCTTACCTCGTATCATTGAGCATAAGCACTTTGAATATGGTACACAACCGAAGACAGTTATTACTCGTGAGTATCCAGCTGACTGGGGAACGTGGAGATGAACCATATTATCCGATCAACGATGAAAAGAACAATGCTATATTTGCTAAGTATCAAGAAGAAGCAGCCAAAAATGACGAAAGTTATCTTCTGTGGGCGCCTAGCTTTGACTATAAATACTACGACATGCATGTTGTTATTGAACGTGCACTTAGTGTAGTAACGGATGAGTTTGGTTACTAAGACATGCATTTTTAACAATTTAATGATTGTTCAACAACAAAGAAAGGTAACCCATTATGAAAGGTATTATTCTAGCAGGTGGTTCGGGGACACGTTTATATCCGTTAACTCGGGCTGCATCAAAACAACTGATGCCGGTTTATGATAAACCGATGATTTACTATCCACTTTCAACATTGATGTTGGCTGGGATTAGGGATATTTTGATAATCTCAACTCCTCAAGATTTGCCTCGTTTTAAAGAGCTCCTTCAAGACGGCTCTGAGTTTGGGATTAAACTTTCTTATGCAGAGCAACCAAGTCCAGATGGTTTGGCACAAGCCTTTATCATTGGGGAAGAATTTATTGGTGATGATAGCGTTGCTCTAATCTTAGGCGACAATATCTACCACGGTCCTGGGCTTTCTAAGATGCTACAAAAGGCAGCAAGTAAGGATTCAGGGGCAACTGTTTTTGGCTACCATGTGAAGGATCCTGAACGTTTTGGTGTGGTTGAGTTTGACAAGGATATGAACGCTATTTCTATCGAAGAAAAGCCAGAACACCCTCGTTCAAACTATGCAGTTACAGGACTCTATTTCTATGATAATGATGTAGTAGAGATTGCCAAAAGTATTAAACCAAGTCCTCGTGGTGATTTGGAAATTACAGACGTTAACAAGGCTTACCTAGATCGTGGAGATTTGTCCGTTGATGTTATGGGACGTGGCTTTGCTTGGCTGGATACTGGAACTCATGAAAGTTTACTAGAGGCTTCACAGTACATCGAAACAGTGCAACGGATGCAAAATGTTCAGGTGGCAAACTTGGAAGAAATTGCTTACCGCATGGGCTATATCAGTCGCGAAGATGTCTTGGCCTTAGCCCAACCGCTTAAGAAAAATGAATACGGACAGTATCTGCTCCGTTTGATTGGAGAAGCATAGATGACAGACAATTTTTTCGGTAAGACACTTGCAGTACGCAAGATTGATGCAATTCCAGGTTTGTTGGAGTTTGATATCCCTGTGCATGGAGACAACCGTGGCTGGTTTAAAGAAAATTTCCAAAAGGAAAAAATGCTTCCACTTGGATTTCCAGAGTCTTTCTTTGCAGAAGGGAAATTGCAAAACAATGTATCCTTCTCACGCAAAAATGTTCTCCGTGGTCTCCACGCAGAGCCTTGGGATAAGTATATCTCTGTAGCAGATGGTGGGAAAGTTCTGGGCTCTTGGGTTGATCTACGAGAGGGAGAAACCTTTGGAAATACCTATCAAACAGTAATTGATGCGAGTAAGGGTATCTTTGTTCCCCGTGGTGTAGCTAATGGTTTTCAAGTCCTATCAGATACAGTTTCTTATAGTTATCTGGTCAATGACTACTGGGCTCTCGAACTCAAACCTAAGTATGCCTTTGTGAACTATGCTGATCCATCTCTGGGCATCGAATGGGAAAATCTTGCAGAAGCAGAGGTTTCAGAAGCAGATAAAAATCATCCACTACTTAAGGATGTAAAACCTTTGAAAAAGAAGATTTGTAAAAGGAAAGAATATGACTGAATACAAAAAATATTATCGTGACAGGTGGAGCTGGTTTTATCGGTTCCAACTTTTGTCCATTATGTTTACAAGAATTTTCCAGATGTTCACGTGACAGTCTTGGATAAGTTGACTTATGCAGGAAATCGCGCTAATATTGAGGAAATTTTAGGTGATCGTGTTGAGTTAGTTGTTGGTGACATTGCTGATACGGAGTTGGTAGACAAGTTGGCAGCTCAAGCAGATGCTATCGTTCACTATGCAGCGGAAAGTCACAATGATAATTCACTGAATGATCCATCACCATTTATCCATACGAACTTTATCGGAACCTATACTCTTTTGGAAGCTGCTCGCAAATATAATATTCGTTTCCATCATGTGTCTACAGATGAAGTTTATGGTGACCTGCCTCTACGCGAGGATTTGCCAGGGAATGGTGAAGGACCAGGTGAGAAATTTACCGCTGAAACCAAATACAATCCAAGCTCTCCTTACTCATCAACTAAAGCAGCTTCAGACTTGATTGTCAAAGCTTGGGTGCGCTCATTTGGTGTCAAAGCGACTATTTCCAACTGTTCAAACAATTATGGTCCTTACCAGCACATCGAGAAAATTTCATCTCACGTCAGATTACCAATATCTTGAGCGGAATCAAGCCAAAACTTTATGGTGAAGGTAAGAACGTTCGTGACTGGATTCATACCAATGACCATTCTTCAGGAGTTTGGACAATCTTGACAAAAGGGGAAATCGGAGAAACCTATTTGATTGGGGCTGATGGCGAGAAGAATAACAAGGAAGTGTTGGAACTTATCCTTAAGGAAATGGGACAACCTGCGGATTCTTATGATCATGTAACTGACCGTGCAGGACATGATCTTCGTTATGCGATTGATGCAAGTAAGCTCCGTGATGAGTTGGGATGGAAACCTGAATTTACCAACTTTGAAGCTGGTCTCAAAGAGACTATTAAGTGGTACACAGACAACCAAGACTGGTGGAAAGCAGAGAAAGAAGCTGTTGAAGCCAATTATGCCAAGACTCAGGAGATTATTACAGTATAAAAAGCAGGAAATCGCTGCTTTTTATTGCTATATTGGGAAGAGTTGCAAATTAGAAAGGTATAGATATGATTTTAATTACAGGAGCAAATTGCAATTAGGAACGGAACTTCGCTATTTATTGGATGAGCGTAATGAAGAATACGTTGCAGTAGATGTGGCTGAGATGGACATTACAGATGCAGAAATGGTTGAGAAAGTTTTTGAAGAGGTGAAACCGACTTTAGTCTACCATTGTGCAGCCTACACCGCTGTTGATGCAGCAGAGGATGAAGGGAAAGAATTGGACTTTGCTATCAATGTTACGGGTACAGAAAATGTCGCCAAAGCATCTGAAAAGCATGGTGCAACTCTAGTTTATATTTCTACGGACTATGTCTTTGATGGTAAGAAACCAGTTGGACAAGAGTGGGAAGTTGATGACAAACCAGATCCTCAAACTGAATATGGTCGGACTAAGCGTATGGGAGAGGAACTTGTAGAAAAATACGTTTCTAACTTCTATATTATCCGTACCGCCTGGGTATTTGGAAATTATGGCAAAAACTTCGTTTTTACCATGCAAAATCTAGCTAAAACCCATCAGACTTTGACGGTTGTAAATGACCAACATGGCCGTCCAACCTGGACTCGTACCTTGGCTGAGTTCATGACCTACCTAGCTGAAAACCGCAAAGATTTTGGTTATTATCATTTATCAAATGATGCGACAGATGATACAACTTGATATGACTTTGCAGTTGAAATTTTAAAAGATACAGATGTCGAAGTCAAGCCAGTAGACTCAAGCCAATTTCAGCAAAAGCTAAACGTCCTTTAAACTCAACAATGAGTCTGGCTAAAGCTAAAGCTACTGGATTTGTCATTCCAACTTGGCAAGATGCCTTGAAAGAATTTTACAAACAAGAAGTAAGATAAGCAATAGAATGATTTTCTAGTCTGATAAAAGAAGTATACAATGAACTCCAAAGGAGCATAAGATGTACGATTATCTTATTGTTGGTGCTGGTCTTTTTGGTGCAGTATTTGCTCATGAAGGAGCCTTAAAAGGAAAAAAAGTAAAAATCATTGAAAAACGGAATCATATCGCGGGTAATATCTATACGTGAAGAGGAAGGAATTCAAGTTCACCAGTATGGTGCTCATATTTTTCCATACTTCTGACAAGGAGATTTGGGACTATGTAAATCAGTTTGCAGAGTTTAACCGTTACACAAACTCTCCAGTTGCAAATTATAAGGGAGAGATTTATAACCTACCTTTTAATATGAATACCTTCAATAAACTTTGGGGGAGTTATAACGCCAGCAGAAGCACAAGCTAAGATTGAGGGGCAACGAGCAGCTCTAAATGGTAAAATTCCTGAAAATTTAGAAGAACAGGCAATCTCTCTTGTAGGCACAGACATCTACGAAAAATTAATTAAAGATTATACTGAAAAACAGTGGGGTAAACCAACTACGGAACTTCCAGCCTTTATCATTCGCCGTTTGCCAGTACGCCTGACCTATGATAACAATTATTTTAATGATATCTATCAAGGGATTCCAATTGGTGGCTACACTCAAATAGTTGAAAAGATGTTGGATCATGAAAACATTGATGTAGAAACAAATGTTGATTTCTTTACGAATAAAGAGCAATATCTGAAAGATTTTCCTAAGATTGTCTTTACTGGTATGATTGATGAATTCTTTGACTATAAGTTAGGTGAACTAGAGTACCGTAGTCTTCGTTTTGAAAGCGAGATCTTGGATATGGAGAATTACCAGGGAAATGCAGTTGTCAACTATACAGATGCAGATACCCCATATACTCGCATTATTGAACACAAACATTTTGAGTTTGGGAGTCAAGCAAAGACTATCATTACTAAAGAACATTCTAAAACATGGGAAAAAGGTGATGAGCCGTATTATCCAGTTAATAATGATCGTAATAATCACTTATATAAATCGTATAAAAAAATGACTGATGAGCAAGGGAATGTTATCTTTGGTGGTCGTTTAGGACACTATCGTTATTACGATATGCATCAAGTAATTGGAGCAGCTTTACAGTGTGTAAGAAATGAGTTAGATTAAACACCTAGAACTGTTAACCAGTTGCTATTTAGAAATATAATCGATAATTCCTTGACTACCTAATGTAGTTGAGGGATTTTTGATAATATTCATATTTTTGCAAAAGTCGTTGTTTAAAAATAATTTTTCTAAAATTCAGAAAAATTCTATTGACAGGATTTAAAAAGGGCTATAATGGATAGAAAAACAAAGGAGAAGACTATGAAAACAGGAAAAGTATTGGCTCTTGCGGGAGTGACTTTATTAGCAACAGGTGTCTTAGCTGCTTGTTCTGGGGGCTCAGGCGCTAAAGGTGAGCAGATCTTTGCATTTACCTACGAGACAGACCCAGATAACCTCAACTACTTAACAACTGGTAAGGCAGCAACTGCCAACATTACTAGTAATGTGATTGATGGATTGCTTGAAAATGATAAATACGGGAACCTTATTCCCTCAATGGCAGAAGATTGGTCTGTATCTAAGGATGGCTTGACTTACACTTACAAGATTCGCCAAGATGCCAAGTGGTATACATCTGAAGGGGAAGAATATGCTCCTGTTAAGGCTCAAGACTTTGTAGCAGGTCTTAAATATGCGACAGATAAGAAATCTGAAGCTCTTTACTTGGTACAAGATTCGATTAAAGGTTTGGACGCCTATGCAAAAGGTGAAATCACAGATTTTGCTCAAGTCGGGATTAAAGCGATTGACGATCAAACAGTCCAATACACTTTGAACAAACCTGAAAGTTTTTGGAATTCTAAAACAACAATGAGTGTACTTGCGCCAGTCAATGAAGAGTTTTTAAACTCAAAAGGGGAAGATTTTGCCAAAGCGACGGATCCAAGTAGTCTCTTGTATAACGGCCCTTATTTGTTGAAATCTCTTGTGACCAAATCCTCTGTTGAATTTGCGAAAAATCCTAATTACTGGGATAAAGACAATGTACATATTGACAAGGTCAAACTGTCATTCTGGGATGGTCAAGATACTAGTAAACCTGCAGAAAACTTTAAAGACGGTAGCCTTACAGCAGCTCGTCTCTATCCAACAAATGCAAGTTACGCAGAGCTTGAGAAAGAGATGAAGGACAATATTGTCTATACACAACAAGACTCTACTACATATCTAGTGGGAACAAATATTGACCGTCAGTCCTATAAATATACCTCTAAAACTAGCGACGAACAAAAGACTTCTACTAAAAAGGCACTCTTAAATAAGGATTTCCGTCAGGCTATTGCCTTTGGTTTTGACCGTACAGCCTATGCAGCTCAACTAAATGGACAAACTGGAGCAAGCAAAATCTTACGTAATATCTTTATTCCACCAACATTTGTTCAAGCAGATGGTAAGAACTTTGGTGATCTAGTTAAAGAAAAATTGGTGACTTATGGGGATGAATGGAAGGATGTGAACCTTTCTGATGCTCAAGATGGTCTTTACAATCCAGAAAAAGCTAAGGCTGAATTTGCTAAAGCTAAGGCTGCCCTTCAAGCCGAAGGAGTGCAATTCCCAATTCATCTAGATATGCCAGTTGATCAAACAACTACCACAAAAGTTCAACGCGTGCAATCCTTGAAGCAATCACTAGAAGCGAATCTTGGAGCGGATAATGTAGTCATTGATATTCAACAACTACAAAAAGACGAAGTAAACAATATTACATATTTTGCTGAAAATGCTGCTGGCGAAGACTGGGATTTATCAGATAATGTCGGTTGGAGTCCAGACTTTGCTGATCCATCAACTTACCTTGATATCATCAAGCCTTCTGTAGGGGAAAACACTAAAACTTATTTAGGTTTTGACTCAGGGAAAGATAATGTAGCTGCTAAAAAAGTAGGTCTATATGACTACGAAAAAATGGTTACTGAAGCTGGTGATGAGGCTACAGACGTTGCTAAACGATATGATAAATACGCTGCAGCTCAAGCTTGGTTGACAGATAGTGCTTTGATTATCCCAACTACATCTCGTACAGGACGTCCAATCTTGTCTAAGATGGTACCATTTACAATACCATTTGCATTGGCAGGAAACAAAGGGACAAGTGAACCACTCTTGTATAAATACCTTGAACTTCAAGACAAGGCAGTCACTGCAGATGAATATCAAAAAGCTCAAGATAAATGGATGAAAGAAAAAGAAGAATCCAATAAAAAAGCGCAAGAAGACCTTGCAAAACATGTGAAATAAAGGTAAAGGAGTTGGCTTGTAGCTGACTCCTTTATATGTCTTTCTAGTAGAGGGAGTTGAATCTAGAATAATACAGCCTATTGAAGCTACAACAATATAATCAAAGGTGAAGCTGACTTGGTTTGAAGAGATTTTTGAATAGTATTATTTCAATCTACCATATAAAAATCCTGAGAATGTCTAGTTCTCAGGATTTTCGTTTACTGTTGTGGTTGTTGCTGAAATTGAGGGGCCTGTGGTTGTTGTTGGATTTGTTGGCCAGGCTGTCCCTGATTAGGATTCGTTGGGGTAGGATTATTTGCTGGTTGACCAGGAGTAGGTGTTACTTGGGTGCTTGAACTTTCAGTTGTTGTAGAGGGATTCTCTACTTCTGATTGTGTTTGCTGTGTATCAGAAATACTCCATGTATTTCTGGCTCCGTTTTGGAATACGAACTGCCCGTTTCTATATAGTCCTTCAGGCATTGTCCAATCTTCAGGATGGTTATTTTGCGCAAGGTAGCTCATCATGCTACGATAGACTCTAGCAGCAACTGTGAGACCATCACCTACAATAGGAGTGAGGCGGTTGGTATAACCTGTCCAAACGGCCATTGAATACTTACGAGTATAACCGACAAATAGTTCATCTGGTGCTACAAGTTGATTCATCTTGATATGATTTTCGATTTCTTCATCTGTATAGTTAGAAGTACCTGTTTTTCCTGCTTGAGGGATTCCAGGAAGGTAGGCATTGTAACCTGTTCCAGATGTCAAGACTGTTTTCATCATTTCGGTCATCATATAGGCAGTAGACTCTTTCATGGCTCTTGTACCAGCATCAGAGAATTCTTTTTCACTACCATCACTAAAGACAATCTTATTGATGTACATTGGTTTATGGTAGATACCGCCATTAGCGAATGCAGAGTAAGCCGCAGCCATTTTTTCACTGCTTGCACCGTACTGTTTACCAGATTCAGTTGTATTACTTGAAATAGCATTTGAATAGTGCATTACAGGATAGTCGATTCCTAAACCATTTAGGAAGTTTTTGGCTCTATCTAAACCAACCTTGTTTAGTGTTTCAACGGCAGGCACGTTACGAGATTGTTGAAGGGCATATTTGCAGGCTAATGTTACCAAAATATGCTCGGTCCCAGTTGTAGACAGGGGTACTTGTTCCAGGATAGTTATAAGGAATATCGTGGACAGTAGTTGCAGTTGAATCATATACACCGTATTCTAAGGCTGGGGCATAATCAGTGATTGGCTTCATGGTTGATCCCCAGTCACGGTTGGTTTCCACAGCTTGGTTAGTACCGAATGAAACATTGCTTGCTTGGTGACGTGCTCCTAGTTGGGCAAGTACTTTACCATTGGAAGTATCTACGATCGTTGAGGCTACTTGAAGGTCATCATCTGGATAAGAGACATATTCATCGGTATTGTAAATGTCCCAAAGTCGCTGTTGAATTCCCTTGTCCACATTTGTGTAGACTTCCATTCCAGTTGTAAGAAGATTATAGCCAGTTTCGTGCTCTACTTGTTCAATAACCTCTTTTAGATAGTTATCCATATATGCTGGATAAGTAGCGGTTGACTTAAGACTTTGTAAGCCATCAGTGATAGGTGTGTTGATAGCTTTTTCATATTGCTCAGCACTAATGTAATCTTGCCCTCTCATTTCTGAAAGAACCAAATTACGACGGTCCAATGCTGCTTCTGGATGAGAGTAAGGATCATATTGGTTTGGTGCCTGAGGCATACCTGCTAGCAAAGCTAATTGAGGTAGAGAGAGGTCTTTTAAGTCTTTTCCGTAGTAATTTTGGGCTGCGGTCTGCATACCATAGTTACCATTTGACATATAGACCTTATTGATGTAGTAGGTAAGGATTTCTTGTTTGGTAGCTTTTTGTTCCAATTGGACAGCTAACCATGCCTCTTGTGCTTTTCGGGAGATATTTTGATCTGAGGTTGATGTTGAGAAATAGTCAACTTAATCAACTGCTGGGTTAGGGTTGATCCTCCTTGTAAAGAGTTACTTTGTAAGTTACGTAAGAAGGCCCCCATGATCCGAATCGTATCTACCCTCTGTGGTCAAAGAAGCGATGGTCCTCGATAGATACGATGGCTGACTAAATCAGTAGGAATTTCGTTGGCCTGAGCGTTTACTCGGCGTTCAGAGCCCAGATCGGCAATGGTTCGTTATTATTGTCGTAAATCTTGCTCGAAGTTGTTGCAACTAATTTACTATCTGATAGGGCTGGAGCTTTGCTTACAAAATAGAGGAAAACACCCCCACCCAATAGAAATAATGCGATAAAGAGAGTTAGGAAAAAGATTCCAGTATACTTTAATATTCGCATAAGAATGTATTTATTCATCTTGTTTACCACCTAGTAAATGTTCTTTGATGACATCGAGATAGGGAATTTGTGGAAATACCCCTAGTTTTATCTGGTAACCGTATTCTCGTATGTATCTAAGTGGCATTGATTTTTGCCCCTTATCTTGATGATAGAAGCGAATCAAATCATGTGCCGGTAATAAGTAGGTTTCTTGCTGAGAAGAAAAGTGAAGAAGGACGAAGCAGATTCCTTTTTGGGAAAGAACCCGTTCCATATGCTGAATCTGATGTGAATGAAAATTTTTCATCGGAATCGCTTGTTTCTGCCTAGTTTCCTTAGCTTCAAAGTCGATGTAGTATCCATCATAAACACCTGAATAGTCTGTGGTTGAAGCTTGTCTAAAATAAGCTTCAACTATTTTTGCTCGACTTCTTTGGGGATAATCCACACGTACAATTTGAATAGGAGTAGGTTTTTTGTGTATAACTGCCAATCCCTGAGACAAATAGTAGTCGTTGGTAGCATTAATCATCTTTTCAAAAGACATTCCTCTATTTGCGAAATTTTTTGGTTGAGAAAGAGATACTTGTCTTTTTGGGGATGAAATTTTATGAGGATAGTTGACCATAATTCTCCTTATTGGTACAATAACATCACTCTATTATACCATAATTTTACACAGAAAGGGTTAAAAATGACTACAGCTTTGGTTTTAGGATATTCTGCTTTTGATTTGGGTTTGTTTTCTGACAAGGATCCTCGTCTTAAATTGATTAAAAAAGCGATACGTAAAGATTTAGAGGCTATGGCAGCAGATGGGGTGTCTTGGCTTGTATTTACAGGGACTTTAGGCTTTGAATATTGGGTTCTAGAGGTTGCTCAGGAGATGAAAAGCGAATATGGTTTTCAGTTGGCCACCATTTTTGCTTTTGAAACCCATGGGGAAAATTGGAATGAAGGCAATCAGATGAAACTGAGCCGTTTTAAGCAGGTAGACTTTGTCAAATATGCTTATCCTCGCTATGAACACGCGGGGCAGTTAAGAGATTACCAGCAGTTTTTACTGGAAAATACGAATAGTTCCTATCTTTTTTATGATGAAGAAAATGAAACGAAACTAGTTTATTTTTACGAAAAGATGAAAAAGCAAGAGGACTATTTTATAAAGAGATTAACATTTGATCAGCTAAATGAACTTGCTGAAAATTTTTCCGAAAATTGAAGCTTTGACCTTGATTTTTGTTTGGCTTTTTATATAATAATACTAGCAAGCGAGAATGGAGAGAGCATGGCTAGTATTATTTTTCAACGAAAGATATTTTTGAACAAGAGTTTGGACGTGAGGTTCGTGGGTATAGCAAGGTAGAAGTTGATGAGTTTTTAGATGATGTCATCAAGGATTATGAAACCTATGCTGCCTTGGTCAAGTCACTTCGTCAGGAAATTGCGGATTTGAAGGAAGAATTAGCTCGTAAACCAAAACCTTCACCAGTTCAAACAGAACCTCTTGAAGCGGCAGCAACAAGTTCTATGACGAATTTTGATATTTTAAAACGTTTGAATCGTCTTGAAAAAGAAGTGTTTGGTAAACAAATTTTAGATAACTCAGGATTTTAAGAGCTTATTTAAAAAGTGCAATTTTTGGATAATCGCGTGAGGGGAATTGCTTCTCATGAGGAAAGTCCATGCTAGCACAGGCTGTGATGCCTGTAGTGTTTGTGCTAGGCGAAACCATAAGCCTAGGGACGAGAAATCGTTACGGCAGTTGAAATGGCTAAGTCCTTGGATAGGTCAGAGTAGGCTTGAAAGGGTGCCACAGTGACGGAGTCTTTCTGGAAACGGAGAGAGTGGAACGCGATAAAGCCCCTCAAGCTAGCAAACCCAAATTTTGGTCGGGGGCATGGAGTACGCGGAAACGAACGTAGTATTCTGACTGCTATCAGCTAGAGCTGTTAGTGGTAGACAGATGATTATCGAAGGAAGTGGTCCTAGTCACTTCTGGAACAAAACATGGCTTATAGAAAATTGCATATAGGTTGGGGCTGAGAAATTTTCTCAACCTCATTTTTTAAAGTGGACATATAGAAAGGTCTTGCAAGACTATAAAATGAAAAAAGAATTTAATTTAATCGCTACTGCTGCAGCTGGTTTGGAAGCTGTTGTGGGACGAGAAGTGCGAGAGTTGGGCTACGATTGTCAGGTTGAAAACGGTCGTGTTCGTTTTCAAGGAGACGTGAGAACTATTATCGAAACCAACCTCTGGCTTCGGGCAGCAGATCGTATCAAAATTATCGTAGGAACCTTTCCAGCTAAGACTTTTGAAGAGTTGTTTCAGGGAGTTTTCGCTTTAGATTGGGAAAATTATTTACCGCTCGGAGCTCGATTCCCGATTTCCAAGGCCAAATGTGTTAAATCTAAACTTCACAATGAGCCAAGTGTACAGGCTATTTCTAAGAAAGCTGTTGTCAAGAAATTGCAGAAACACTATGCCCGTCCAGAAGGTGTTCCTCTGATGGAAACTGGCCCAGAGTTTAAGATTGAGGTCTCTATTCTGAAAGACATAGCAACTGTCATGATTGATACGACCGGATCTAGCCTATTTAAACGTGGTTATCGTACGGAAAAAGGTGGCGCTCCTATCAAGGAGAACATGGCAGCAGCCATTTTACAACTCTCTAACTGGTACCCAGACAAGCCTTTGATTGATCCGACCTGTGGTTCGGGGACTTTCTGTATTGAGGCAGTTATGATTGCTAGAAAGATGGCGCCTGGTCTTCGTCGCTCTTTTGCCTTTGAGGAATGGAACTGGGTCAGCGATCGCTTGATCCAAGAAGTGCGCACAGAGGCGGCTAAAAAAGTGGATCGTGAACTGGAACTGGATATCATGGGCTGTGATATCGATGCACGTATGGTGGAAATTGCTAAGGCTAATGCTCAGGCGGCAGGTGTTGCAGGAGATATTACCTTTAAGCAGATGCGCGTGCAGGATTTACGTTCAGATAAAATCAATGGTGTGATCATCTCTAACCCGCCTTATGGGGAACGCTTGTCAGATGATGCAGGGGTTACCAAGCTTTATGCGGAGATGGGTCAAGTATTTGCACCGCTGAAAACTTGGAGTAAGTTTATCCTAACTAGTGATGAAGCATTTGAAAGCAAGTATGGTAGCCAAGCGGACAAGAAGCGTAAACTGTATAACGGAACCCTGAAAGTGGATCTGTATCAATATTTTGGTCAGCGTGTTAAACGCCAAGAGGTAAAATAGAAAGGTATACTCATGAGTAAGAAAAGACGTGATCGTCATAAAAAAGAAGGCCAAGAACCGCGATTTGATTTTGATGAAGCGAAAGAGCTAACAGTTGGTCAAGCTATTCGTAAAAATGAAGAAGTGGAAGCAGGGGTCTTGCCTGAGGATTCCATTTTGGACAAGTATGTTAAACAACACAAAGATGAAATCGAAGCAGATAAGTTTGCGACTCGCCAATACAAAAAGGAGGAATTAGTCGAAACTCAGAGTCTGGATGATCTCATTCAAGAGATTCGGGAAGAGACAGCTGTTGAGTCCTCAGTACCAGAAGATGACTTGAGTCAGTTCGATGATTTAGAATTCACACGCGATTCAGAAGTTCCCCCTGTCGAAGAATTTGAGACTGAAGAAGTACAATTGTTTGAAGGGGAAGAGGTTCCAATACTTTCTCGAGTTACGGATAGTGAAGATGGAGAAAGTAAGAAGAAATGGTTGATTTACGGGATCCTAGCAGCGCTAGTGGTTCTTATCCTTGGGACTGGTTATTATGTTTACCGTCAAGTTACTCGCTCAACACAGGAAATCCAAACTGCTCAATCAACGTCTAGCGAGCAGAATGTTCAGCCTATTTTAGAAGATTTTAATAGCCAATACGATGCCTTCTACACAGATAGCAACAAAACGGCTTTGAAGAATAGCCAGTTTGATAAACTGAATCAACTGAAGACCTTACTTGATAAGCTGGAAGGTAGTCGTGAACATGCACTTGCCAAATCTAAGTATGATAGCCTAGCAACGCAAATCAAAGCCATTCAAGATGTCAATGCACAATTTGAAAAACCAGCTATTGTTGATGGTGTTTTGGATACCAATGCCAAAGCCAAATCGGACGCTAAATTTACGGATATCAAAACTGGGAATACAGAGATTGATAAAGTGCTAGATAAGGCTATTAGCCTTGGTAAGAGCCAGCAAACTAGTACGTCTAGCTCAAGTTCAGGTCAAGCTAGCAGCTCTAGTCAAGCAAGTACAAACTCTTCTACAGAGAGTACTACAAGTAACACTAGTCCGTCCTCAAGCGCCTCATCAAACAATTCAGTTTCTGCGCGGGATGATAGCCATGGCGGTTTATCAAGTTCTGGAGTTAACCTCCAGAGAGCTTCAAGTCGTGTACCGTTCAATCAATCAGCTGTAGATGATAGCAATAACTCTGCCTGGGATTTTGCGGCTGGTGTTTGGAACAAATTTTAGCGACTTCACGTTCACGTGGTTATATTACTGGTAACCAATACATCCTTGAACGTGTCAATATCGTTAATGGCAATGGTTATTACAATCTCTACAAGCCAGATGGTACCTATCTCTTTACCCTTAATTGTAAGACAGGATACTTTGTAGGTAATGGTGCTGGACATGCGGATGATTTAGACTATTAGTCAAATTGTTACAAAATTCTTTCTTTTCACAGATAAACATGATAAAATAAAACAAATTAAACAAGAGGAGTGTCAAATGACAAAAGCTAACTTTGGTGTCGTAGGTATGGCCGTAATGGGTCGTAACTCTTGCCCTTAATATTGAATCTCGTGGTTACACAGTTGCTATTTACAACCGTAGTAAAGAAAAAACTGAAGATGTGATTGCTTGCCATCCTGAAAAGAACTTTGTACCAAGCTATGACGTTGAAAGTTTTGTAAACTCAATCGAAAAACCTCGTCGTATCATGCTGATGGTTCAAGCTGGACCTGGTACAGATGCTACTATTCAAAGCCCTTCTTCCACACACCTTGACAAGGGTGATATCTTGATTGACGGAGGAAACACTTTCTACAAGATACCATCCGTCGTAATGAAGAATTGGCAAACTCAGGTATTAACTTTATCGGTACTGGGGTTTCTGGTGGTGAAAAGAGTGCCTTGAAGGTCCTTCTATCATGCCTGGTGGACAAAAAGAGGCCTACGAATTGGTTGCGGATGTTCTTGAGAAATCTCAGCTAAAGCACCAGAAGATGGCAAACCATGTGTGACTTACATCGGTCCTGATGGAGCTGGTCACTATGTGAAAAATGGTTCACAACGGTATTGAGTATGGTGATATGCAATTGATCGCGAAAGCTATGACTTGATGCAACGCGTTTGGTCTTTCTGCAAGAGACATGGCTGAAATCTTTACTGAGTGGAACAAGGGTGAATTGGACAGCTACTTGATCGAAATCACTGCTGACATCCTTGGACGCAAAGACGATGAAGGTCAAGATGGACCAATCGTAGACTATATCTTGGATGCTGCAGGAAACAAGGGAACTGGTAAATGGACTAGCCAATCAGCTCTTGATCTTGGTGTGCCATTGTCACTCATCACTGAGTCAGTATTTGCCCGTTACATCTCAACTTACAAAGAAGAACGTGTACATGCTAGCAAGGTTCTTCCAAAACCAGCTGCTTTCAAATTTGAAGGCGACAAGGCTGAGTTGATTGAAAAAATCCGTCAAGCCCTTTACTTCTCAAAAATCATCTCTTACGCACAAGGTTTTGCGCAATTGCGTGTAGCTTCTAAAGAAAATAACTGGAACTTGCCATTTGCAGACATCGCATCTATCTGGCGTGATGGCTGTATCATCCGTTCTCGTTTCTTGCAAAAGATTACAGATGCTTACAACCGTGATGCAGACCTTGCCAACCTTCTTTTGGATGAATACTTCTTGGATGTTACTGCTAAGTACCAACAAGCAGTGCGTGATATCGTAGCTCTTGCAGTTCAAGCTGGTGTGCCAGTACCAACCTTCTCAGCAGCTATTACTTACTTTGATAGCTACCGTTCAGCTGACCTTCCAGCTAACTTGATCCAAGCGCAACGTGACTACTTTGGTGCCCACACTTACCAACGTAAAGACAAAGAAGGAACCTTCCACTACTCTTGGTATGACGAAAAATAAGTAGGTCTGCCATGGGGAAACGGATTTTATTACTTGAGAAAGAACGAAATCTAGCTCATTTTTTAAGTTTGGAACTCCAAAAAGAGCAATACCGAGTTGATCAGGTTGAGGAGGGGCAAAAGGCCCTCTCCATGGCTCTTCAGACAGACTATGACTTGATTTTATTGAATGCTCATCTGGGGGATATGACAGCCCAGGATTTTGCAGACAAGCTGAGTCGGACTAAGCCAGCCTCAGTGATCATGGTCTTGGACCATCGCGAAGACTTGCAAGATCAGATTGAGGCAATCCAACGCTTTGCCGTTTCTTACATCTATAAGCCAGTGCTTATTGAGAATCTGGTAGCTCGTATTTCAGCGATTTTCCGAGGTCGGGACTTTATCGACCAACACTGTAGTCAGATGAAGGTTCCAACGTCTTACCGCAATTTGCGTATGGATGTAGAACATCATACCGTTTATCGTGGCGAGGAGATGATTGCTCTGACTCGTCGTGAGTATGACCTTTTGGCTACTCTTATGGGAAGCAAGAAAGTGTTAACTCGTGAGCAGTTGTTGGAAAGTGTTTGGAAGTATGAAAGTGCGACCGAAACCAATATCGTGGATGTCTATATCCGTTATCTACGTAGCAAGCTGGATGTAAAAGGTCAGAAAAGCTATATTAAAACCGTGCGTGGTGTCGGTTACACCATGCAAGAATAGAAAAGCAGTTGCAGTTGTGTAACTGCTTTTTGAGCTCTATACTATCTGTAGCAGGAATTCCTGAATACCAGATAGTATGGGGCTTTTTTGAAGAGGTAAAAATGCAGGCCCCTAGACGGCTCGTAATGTTTCAAAGAGATGGTCAGAGAGAATGATTTTTTCTTGACCATAGTTTATATTCAATGAACATTAAAGAGCAAACTAGGGAGCTAGTTGCAGGTTGTTCAAAACACTAGTTTTGAGGTTGCAGATGGAAGCTGACGTGGTTTGAAGAGATTTTCGAAGAGTATGGGTATCTAATAAGCTTTACTTTCATAGTTCTCTACTTTTTGACGCTAAAAAGGGATGAGCTAGCTGTGTGTTAAGTTAATATACTATTTACAAGTATTCAAAAGAATGGCATTTATCGTAATCTTGAAGAAAAATGGAAATTTTATTTTTTTATCAAAGTGTTATAATATGATAACTATAGTAATATTTAAAATGACATAGAGATAAGGAAAATAATAAATTTAAATCAATAAATAAGATCAATAAATTGACAAAAACCGCTATCAAAAATATAATAGTAAATGTATGTTTTTTACATACTATTTTTAAAAACCAAAAGGAGAAAATGTGATGTATTTTAATCGTAAAAATGCAGAACAAAAGAACTGGAGAATGATCAAAAAAAGGAAAGCATTTCCTATTCGGTTGTTCTCTTGTTTTTGCGGTCGGGGCTAGCTTAGCTACTCAAGTGGTCCATGCAGACACAGCAGAAGCTACTGTAGCAAGCAACTCGACTACTGGGGAAGTTCCCCCTACACAGAACGGAGATGGCAAGACTTATGCGGCACCTGCTGCAGCAGAAGTCAAGCCAGAGGTTGCTACAACACCAGCTGTGCCTACGACAGAACCAGCTCTAGCAACACCGGCAGTAGCAGAGCAAGCTACTCCAAAAGTAGCTAATAAAGAGGCTTTGAAGAAGTTAGTTGAAGAAATTAAAGCTCTAGATAAAGTAGGAAAGACAGAAGACTCTCTTTTACGCTTAAATACAGCTCTTGAACAAGCACAAAAGGTTTTGGATAAGGCAGAAGCTAGCCAAGACCAAGTAGATACAGCGCTTGCTAATCTCAAAGAGGCAGTAGCTCAGTTTGCTACCAAAGAAGAAAAATCAACAGCAGTTGCAGCAGAAGAAAAACCTGAAGTAGCTGAAGCTAAAGCTGAAGAAGTAACGGAAGCGGCAACCGAGACAGCTACACCAGCTGAACCAGTCCGTTCAAGAGGAAAACGCGATCTAAGTTCCCGTTCAGCATACCGTTCAATTGATGGATCACTCGCTGAAGGTGAATTTACTGGTGTGGGTGTCAAGCAGTTTCAGTCAGTTCGCTACAGTGTGGATGGAAACAAAACAACTTGGACAATCAATGTTGTACCGCAGCATAAGAGACACCAATCTGCTGGCTTGGTGGTCGCATCGGACGACACCATCGAAAGTATTACTGTTATAGACCGTGGTCCTAACGCTGGAAAACTGGATGAGGATTATTACGTTAATAAAAATTTTGATAAACTCCCTCCTATAGAAATTCCAAAGCTTTGGCGTCTCATCATAAACTCATTGGTGGAGAATTCCTGATTCGTTGACTTATAGAGTGAGTTACAAACGGGACCCATCACAATCTGTTTTGCTCGTTTTGCAACAGCTCCTTTAAAAAACACACTAGAAAATAATGGGTTAGATGGTACAACAGCTGTTAAAAATCGTACGTCAGACTTCCCAACAGTCGGTGTCAATATCTCATCAAGACTGGCTCCAAAACCAGGAGTCAACAACACCTATACCCAAACAAATGACACGATTACAGTGCCTACAGTAGCTTCTACAGATGAAACGTTGACAGGTACAGGAAAACCAGGTGCTATCATCAATATCAAGGTAAATGGCCGAACTGCTAGACAAACTCAAGTTGCAGCAGATGGGCGATGGACATTCCCGCTTGAAATTGGTTTGAACAGCAATGTTACTGGTGGTGCACAGTTAGTTCCTGCAAATAAAATTAGCGTAAGCCAAACCGTTAATGGTCAAGAAAGTGGAGATACAGATGTAAACGTATCTCTAGGTCACTCAGAAATCCTTCCATCATCTAAATCAAAACAACAAAATAATCTTGTTGAAAATGATAGAAACGTTACCTTAAAAGTACCACACGATGCGGGAGCAGCTTACTTCCAATTCACGGATACAAATGGCAAGTCGCAAGAAGTTGGACTCAAACGTGATGCTGTTCCAGGTAAATGGCAAGTGAACTCTTCAAGCAGTGCTATTGCAAGCGTTGCTTCAAGTGAAGATGGTAAGTTCTACTCAACGATCAACTTGACTTTGAACAAAGATATGAAAGCTGGAACAACAGCTCGAGTTATCTCTAACATGCAAGAAGGTAGCTACTCAAGTCTTCAAGGATGGCAAACACGTAACGTTGAAGCAGCTCCAAAAGATACAACAGCTCCAGCGAAACCAGTAGTGAATACAGATTTAACAGGTAAAGCAGGAACTAAGACACCAGTTGAAGTAAGCGCAGAATCAGGCTCAACTGTTGCTCTTTACGATAAAGACGGCAACAAGATTGGTGAAGGAACAGCTGGTAGCAATGGTAAAGTAACAATTACTCCAACAGTTGATATTCCAGCAGGTAATGTAACAGCGAAAGCAACAGATGCGGCAGGTAACACATCAGAAGCAAGTAATCCTAAAGTAGCGACAGATACAACAGCCCCAGCAAAACCAGTTGTGAACACAGATCTTACAGGTAAAGCCGGCACTAAAACTCCAGTTGAAGTAACTGCAGAAAAAGGTTCAACCGTAGCCCTTTACGACAAAGACAACAACAAGATTGGTGAAGCAACTGCAGGAGCAAATGGAAAAGCAACGATTACTCCAACAGTTGATATTCCAGCAGGTAATGTAACAGCCAAAGCAACAGATGCGGCAGGTAACACATCAGTAGCAAGTGATCCTAAAGTAGCGACAGATACAACAGCCCCAGCAAAACCAGTTGTGAACACAGATCTTACAGGTAAAGCCGGCACTAAGACTCCAGTTGAAGTAACTGCAGAAAAAGGTTCAACCGTGGCCCTTTACGATAAAAAACAACAACAAGATTGGTGAAGCAACTGCAGGGAGCAAATGGAAAAAGCAACGATTACTCCAAAAGTTGATATTCCAGCAGGTCCTGTAACAGCCAAAGCAACAGATGCGGCAGGTAACACATCAGTAGCAAGTGATCCTAAAGTAGCGACAGATACAACAGCCCCAGCAAAACCAGTTGTGAACACAGATCTTACAGGTAAAGCCGGCACTAAGACTCCAGTTGAAGTAACTGCAGAAAAAGGTTCAACCGTAGCCCTTTACGATAAAAACAACAACAAGATCGGTGAAGCAACTGCAGGAGCAAATGGAAAAGCAACGATTACTCCAAAAGTTGATATTCCAGCAGGTCCTGTAACAGCCAAAGCAACAGATGCAGCAGGTAATGAATCAAAACCAAGTGTTGCCAAAGAAGCAACTCCAGCAGCTCCTGTTGTCACTCCAACTATTCCAGCAACTGCAAATAATATGCCTGGAGCAGGAGTGAGCTCAACTGATAAGACAATTTCAGGTACTGGTACACCAGGTGCAACTGTTACCATCAAGTCAGGCAATAACACACTGGTTGAAAATGTTCCTGTTGGAGCAGACGGAACTTGGACAGCAACTCTTCCAAAAGGATTGAATAGTAACATCACTACTCAACCACAGTTGACTCCAAAAGACAAAGTTACAGTTACTCAAACACTTAACGGTGTGCCAAGTGCTGAAACAGAAGTACCAGTAGGTTTGGGTGAAACAGTAATCCAACCAGATGAAAAATCATCTGATAAACAAAGCTTGATCGAAGCTACTAAGACAATTACTGTTAAAGTGCCACACGATGCAGGTATGGCTTATCTAGGTTACACTAACAAAGATACTAATAAAGCTAGCGAAGTAGCTCTTAAACGTGATTCAATTGACGGACCATGGTATGCAAAAGATGCATCAAAAGCTGTTGTGAAATCATACGCGACAGACGGATTCACAGATACTATCGTCCTTGAGATGAAAGAACCAGTCAAAGAAGGTAAAGCCAAAGCTGTTGCTAACATCGTTGAAGGTAAGTACTCAAGCCCAGTTGGTTGGAAAGAAATCAATGTTGAAAGAGATACAGTAGCCCAAGCAGCTCCAGTTCTTGAAACAGACCTAACAGGTAAAGCAGGAACTAAGACACCAGTTGAAGTAACTGCAGAAAAAGGTTCAACCGTAGCCCTTTACGATAAAGACAACAACAAGATCGGTGAAGCAACTGCAGGAGAAAATGGTAAAGCAACGATTACTCCAAAAGTTGATATTCCAGCAGGTCCTGTAACAGCCAAAGCAACAGATGCAGCAGGTAATGAATCAAAACCAAGTGTTGCCAAAGAAGCAACTCCAGCAGCTCCTGTTGTCACTCCAACTATTCCAGCAACTGCAAATAATATGCCTGGAGCAGGAGTGAGCTCAACTGATAAGACAATTTCAGGTACTGGTACACCAGGTGCAACTGTTACCATCAAGTCAGGCAATAACACACTGGTTGAAAATGTTCCTGTTGGAGCAGACGGAACTTGGACAGCAACTCTTCCAAAAGGATTGAATAGCAACATCACTACTCAACCACAGTTGACTCCAAAAGACAAAGTTACAGTTACTCAAACACTTAACGGTGTGCCAAGTGCGGAAACAGAAGTACCAGTAGGTCTAGGTGAAACGACTATTCAACCAGATGAAAAATCATCTGACAAACAAAGCTTGATCGAAGGTACTAAGACAATCACTGTTAAAGTACCACACGATGCAGGCATGGCTTATCTAGGTTATACGAACAAAGATACCAATAAAGCTGGCGAAGTTGCTCTTAAACGTGATTCAATCGATGGACCATGGTATGCGAAAGATGAATCAAAAGCTGTTGTGAAATCATACGCGACAGACGGATTCACAGATACTATCGTCCTTGAGATGAAAGAACCAGTCAAAGAAGGTAAAGCCAAAGCTATCGCGAACATCGTTGAAAGGCAGTACTCAAAGCCCAGTTGGTTGGAAAGAAATCAATGTTGAGCCAAACAACCAACAGATGCGAGATAAGAACGAGGCAAAAAGCTAAGGACCAAACTGTTAAAGTTGGAGAAGAACCAAAAAGCAGAAGATTCAATTGAGAACTTCAAGGGACTTCCAGAAGGAACAACAGCTAAGTTCAAGGAACCAGTAGATACAAAAACACCAGGTGATAAAACACCAGTAGTCGTTGTAACCTACCCAGATGGATCTACAGAAGAAGTTCCAGTTAAAGTAACTGTTGAAAAACCAAGTTCAGAACCAACAGATGCAGATAAGAACGAGCCAAAAGCTAAGGATCAAAACTGTTAAAGTTGGAGAAGAACCAAAAAGCAGAAAGATTCAATTGAGAACTTCAAGGGACTTCCAGAAGGAACAACAGCTAAGTTCAAGGAACCAGTAGATACAAAAACACCAGGTGATAAAAACACCAGTAGTCGTTGTAACCTACCCAGATGGATCTACAGAAGAAGTTCCAGTTAAAGTAACTGTTGAAAAACCAAGTTCAGAACCAACAGATGCAGATAAGAACGAGCCAAAAGCTAAGGACCAAACTGTTAAAGTTGGAGAAGAACCAAAAGCAGAAAGATTCAATTGAGAACTTCAAGGGACTTCCAGAAGGAACAACAGCTAAGTTCAAGAACCAGTAGATACAAAAAACACCAGGTGATAAAACACCAGTAGTCGTTGTAACCTACCCAGATGGATCTACAGAAGAAGTTCCAGTTAAAGTAACTGTTGAAAAACCAAGTTCAGAACCAACAGATGCAGATAAGAACGAGCCAAAAGCTAAGGACCAAACTGTTAAAGTTGGAGAAGAACCAAAAGCAGAAGATTCAATTGAGAACTTCAAGGGACTTCCAGAAGGAACAACAGCTAAGTTCAAGGAACCAGTAGATACAAAAACACCAGGTGACAAATCACCAGTAGTCGTTGTAACCTACCCAGATGGATCTACAGAAGAAGTTCCAGTTAAAGTAACTGTTGAAAAACCAAGTTCAGAACCAACAGATGCAGATAAGAACGAGCCAAAAGCTAAGGATCAAACTGTTAAAGTTGGAGAAGAACCAAAAGCAGAAGATTCAATTGAGAACTTCAAGGGACTTCCAGAAGGAACAACAGCTAAGTTCAAGGGAACCAGTAGATACAAAAAAACACCAGGTGACAAATCACCAGTAGTCGTTGTAACCTGCAGATGGATCTACAGAAGAAGTTCCAGTTAAAGTAACTGTTGAAAAACCAAGTTCAGAACCAACAGATGCAGATAAGAACAGAGCCAAAAGCTAAGGACCAAACTGTTAAAGTTGGAGAAGAACCAAAAAGCAGAAGATTCATTGAGAACTCAAGGGACTTCCAGAAGGAACAACAGCTAAGTTCAGGAACCAGTAGATACAAAAACACCAGGTGACAAATCACCAGTAGTCGTTGTAACCTACCCAGATGGATCTACAGAAGAAGTTCCAGTTAAAGTAACTGTTGAAAAACCGAGTTTCAGAACCAACAGATGCAGATAAGAACGAGGCAAAAGCTAAGGATCAAACTGTTAAAGTTGGAGAAGAACCAAAAAGCAGAAAGATTCAATTGAGAACTTCAAGGGACTTCAGAAGGAACAACAGCTAAGTTCAAGGAACCAGTAGATACAAAAACACCAGGTGACAAATCACCAGTAGTCGTTGTAACCTACCCAGATGGATCTACAGAAGAAGTTCCAGTTAAAGTAACTGTTGAAAAACCAAGTTCAGAACCAACAGATGCAGATAAGAACGAGCCAAAAAGCTAAGGATCAAACTGTTAAAGTTGGAGAAGAACCAAAAAGCAGAAGATTCAATTGAGAACTTCAAGGGACTTCCAGAAGGAACAACAGCTAAGTTCAAGGAACCAGTAGATACAAAAAAACACCAGGTGACAAATCACCAGTAGTCGTTGTAACCTACCCAGATGGATCTACAGAAGAAGTTCCAGTTAAAGTAACTGTTGAAAAACCAAGTTCAGAACCAACAGATGCAGATAAGAACGAGCCAAAAAGCTAAGGATCAAACTGTTAAAGTTGGAGAAGAACCAAAAAGCAGAAGATTCAATTGAGAACTCAGGGACTTCCAGAAGGAACAACAGCTAAGTTCAAGGAACCAGTAGATACAAAAACACCAGGTGACAAATCACCAGTAGTCGTTGTAACCTACCCAGATGGATCTACAGAAAAGTTCCAGTTAAAGTAACTGTTGAAAAACCAAGTTCAGAACCAACAGATGCAGATAAGAACGAGGCCAAAAAGCTAAGGACCAAACTGTTAAAGTTGGAGAAGAACCAAAAAGCAGAAAGATTCAATTGAGAACTTCAAGGGACTTCCAGAAGGAACAACAGCTAAGTTCAAGGAACCAGTAGATACAAAAACACCAGGTGACAAATCACCAGTAGTCGTTGTAACCTACCCAGATGGATCTACAGAAGAAGTTCAGTTAAAGTAACTGTTGAAAAACCAAGTTCAGAACCAACAGATGCAGATAGAACGAGGCCAAAAGCTAAGGATCAAACTGTTAAAGTTGGAAAGAACCAAAAGCAGAAAGATTCAATTGAGAACTTCGAGGGACTTCCAGAAGGAACAACAGCTAAGTTCAAGGAACCAGTAGATACAAAACACCAGGTGATAAAAACACCAGTAGTCGTTGTAACCTACCCAGATGGATCTACAGAAGAGTTCCAGTTAAAGTAACTGTTGAAAAACCAAGTTCAGAACCAACAGATGCAGATAAGAACGAGGCCAAAAGCTAAGGATCAAACTGTTAAAGTTGGAGAAAGAACCAAAAAGCAGAAGATTCAATTGAGAACTTCAAGGGACTTCCAGAAGGAACAACAGCTAAGTTCAAGGAACCAGTAGATACAAAAACACCAGGTGATAAAAACACCAGTAGTCGTTGTAACCTACCCAGATGGATCTACAGAAGAAGTTCCAGTTAAAGTAACTGTTGAAAAACCAAGTTCCAGAACCAACAGATGCAGATAAGAACGAGGCAAAAAGCTAAGGACCAAACTGTTAAAGTTGGAGAAGAACCAAAAAGCAGAAGATTCAATTGAGAACTTCAAGGGACTTCCAGAAGGAACAACAGCTAAGTTCAAGAGACCAGTAGATACAAAAAACACCAGGTGATAAAAACACCAGTAGTCGTTGTAACCTACCCAGATGGATCTACAGAAGAAGTTCCAGTTAAAGTAACTGTTGAAAAACCAAGTTCAGAACCAACAGATGCAGATAAGAACGAGGCCAAAAAGCTAAGGACCAAACTGTTAAAGTTGGAGAAGAACCAAAAAGCAGAAGATTCAATTGAGAACTTCAAGGGACTTCCAGAAGGAACAACAGCTAAGTTCAAGGAACCAGTAGATACAAAAAAACACCAGGTGACAAATCACCAGTAGTCGTTGTAACCTACCCAGATGGATCTACAGAAGAAGTTCCAGTTAAAGTAACTGTTGAAAAACCAAGTTCAGAACCAACAGATGCAGATAAGAACGAGGCCAAAAGCTAAGGATCAAACTGTTAAAGTTGGAGAAGAACCAAAAAGCAGAAAGATTCAATTGAGAACTTCAAGGGACTTCCAGAAGGAACAACAGCTAAGTTCAAGGAACCAGTAGATACAAAAACACCAGGTGACAAATCACCAGTAGTCGTTGTAACCTACCCAGATGGATCTACAGAAAGTTCCAGTTAAAGTAACTGTTGAAAAACCAAGTTCAGAACCAACAGATGCAGATAAGAACGAGCCAAAAGCTAAGGACCAAACTGTTAAAGTTGGAGAAGAACCAAAAGCAGAAGATTCAATTGAGAACTTCAAGGGACTTCCAGAAGGAACAACAGCTAAGTTCAAGGAACCAGTAGATACAAAAAAACACCAGGTGACAAATCACCAGTAGTCGTTGTAACCTACCCAGATGGATCTACAGAAAGAAGTTCCAGTTAAAGTAACTGTTGAAAAAACCAAGTTCAGAACCAACAGATGCAGATAAGAACGAGGCCAAAAAGCTAAGGGATCAAACTGTTAAAGTTGGAGAAGAACCAAAAAGCAGAAAGATTCAATTGAGAACTTCAAGGACTTCCAGAAGGAACAACAGCTAAGTTCAAAGGAACCAGTAGATACAAAACACCAGGTGATAAAACACCAGTAGTCGTTGTAACCTACCCAGATGGATCTACAGAAGAAGTTCCAGTTAAAGTAACTGTTGAAAAACCAAGTTCAGAACCAACAGATGCAGATAAGAACGAGCCAAAAGCTGAGGATCAAACTGTTAAAGTTGGAGAAGAACCAAAAAGCAGAAGATTCAATTGAGAACTTCAAGGGACTTTCCAGAAGGAACAACAGCTAAGTTCAAGGAACCAGTAGATACAAAAACACCAGGTGATAAAACACCAGTAGTCGTTGTAACCTACCCAGATGGATCTACAGAAGAAGTTCCAGTTAAAGTAACTGTTGAAAAAAACCAAGTTCAGAACCAACAGATGCAGATAAGAACAGGCAAAAGCTAAGGACCAAACTGTTAAAGTTGGAGAAGAACCAAAAAGCAGAAAGATTCAATTGAGAACTTCAAGGGACTTCCAGAAGGAACAACAGCTAAGTTCAAAGGAACCAGTAGATACAAAAAACACCAGGTGATAAAACACCAGTAGTCGTTGTAACCTACCCAGATGGATCTACAGAAGAGTTCCAGTTAAAAGTAACTGTTGAAAAACCAAGTTCAGAACCAACAGATGCAGATAAGAACAGAGCCAAAAGCTAAGGACCAAACTGTTAAAGTTGGAGAAGAACCAAAAAGCAGAAGATTCAATTGAGAACTTCAAGGGACTTCCAGAAGGAACAACAGCTAAGTTCAAGGAACCAGTAGATACAAAAACACCAGGTGACAAATCACCAGTAGTCGTTGTAACCTACCCAGATGGATCTACAGAAGAAGTTCCAGTTAAAGTAACTGTTGAAAAACCAAGTTCAGAACCAACAGATGCAGATAAGAACGAGCCAAAAGCTAAGGATCAAACTGTTAAAGTTGGAGAAGAACCAAAAAGCAGAAGATTCAATTGAGAACTTCAAAGGGACTTCCAGAAGGAACAACAGCTAAGTTCAAGGAACCAGTAGATACAAAAACACCAGGTGACAAATCACCAGTAGTCGTTGTAACCTACCCAGATGGATCTACAGAAGAAGTTCCAGTTAAAGTAACTGTTGAAAAACCAAGTTCAGAACCAACAGATGCAGATAAGAACGAGGCCAAAAAGCTAAGGACCAAACTGTTAAAGTTGGAGAAGAACCAAAAGCAGAAGATTCAATTGAGAACTTCAAGGGACTTCCAGAAGGAACAACAGCTAAAGTTCAAGGAACCAGTAGATACAAAAAACACCAGGTGACAAATCACCAGTAGTCGTTGTAACCTGCAGATGGATCTACAGAAGAAGTTCCAGTTAAAGTAACTGTTGAAAAAAACCAAGTTCAGAACCAACAGATGCAGATAAGAACGAGCCAAAAAGCTAAGGATCAAACTGTTAAAGTTGGAGAAAGAACCAAAAAGCAGAAGATTCAATTGAGAACTTCAAGGGACTTCCAGAAGGAACAACAGCTAAGTTCAAGGAACCAGTAGATACAAAAACACCAGGTGACAAATCACCAGTAGTCGTTGTAACCTACCCAGATGGATCTACAGAAGAAGTTCCAGTTAAAGTAACTGTTTCAGAACCAACAGATGCAGATAAGAACGAGCCAAAAGCTAAGGACCAAACTGTTAAAGTTGGAGAAGAACCAAAAAGCAGAAGATTCAATTGAGAACTTCAGGGACTTCCAGAAGGAACAACAGCTAAGTTCAAGGAACCAGTAGATACAAAAAAACACCAGGTGATAAAACACCAGTAGTCGTTGTAACCTACCCAGATGGATCTACAGAAGAAGTTCCAGTTAAAGTAACTGTTGAAAAACCAAGTTCAGAACCAACAGATGCAGATAAGAACGAGCCAAAAGCTAAGGACCAAACTGTTAAAGTTGGAGAAGAACCAAAAAGCAGAGATTCAATTGAGAACTCGAGGGACTTCCAGAAGGAACAACAGCTAAGTTCAAGGAACCAGTAGATACAAAAACACCAGGTGATAAATCACCAGTAGTCGTTGTGACTTACCCAGATGGATCTACAGAAGAAGTTCCAGTTAAAGTAACTGTTGAAAAACCAAGTTCAGAACCAACAGATGCAGATAAGAACGAGCCAAAAGCTAAGGACCAAACTGTTAAAGTTGGAGAAGAACCAAAAGCAGAAGATTCAATTGAGAACTTCAAGGGACTTCCAGAAGGAACAACAGCTAAGTTCAAGGAACCAGTAGATACAAAAACACCAGGTGATAAATCACCAGTAGTCGTTGTAACCTACCCAGATGGATCTACAGAAGAAGTTCCAGTTAAAGTAACTGTTGAAAAACCAAGTTCAGAACCAACAGATGCAGATAAGAACGAGCCAAAAGCTAAGGACCAAACTGTTAAAGTTGGAGAAGAACCAAAAGCAGAAGATTCAATTGAGAACTTCAAGGGACTTCCAGAAGGAACAACAGCTAAGTTCAAGGAACCAGTAGATACAAAAACACCAGGTGATAAAACACCAGTAGTCGTTGTAACCTACCCAGATGGATCTACAGAAGAAGTTCCAGTTAAAGTAACTGTAAAAGATCCAAGTGCACCAGCTACAGATGCAGACAAGAATACTCCAGTAGCGAAAGATCAAACTGTTAAACCAGGAGATAAACCATCTGCTAAAGATTCAATCGGTAATGTCGGAGATCTTCCTAAGGGCACAACAGTAGAGTTCAAGACACCAGTAGACACAACTACACCAGGTGATAAAGGAACTACAGTCGTTGTGACTTACCCAGATGGTTCTAAGGATGAAGTACCAGTTAAAGTAACTGTAAAGATCCAAGTGCACCAGCTACAGATGCAGACAAGAATACTCCAGTAGCGAAAGATCAAACTGTTAAAACCAGGAGATAAACCATCTGCTAAAGATTCAATCGGTAATGTCGGAGATCTTCCTAAAGGGCACAACAGTAGAGTTCAAGACACCAGTAGACACAACTACACCAGGTGATAAAGGAACTACAGTCGTTGTGACTTACCCAGATGGTTCTAAGGATGAAGTACCAGTTAAAAGTAACTGTAAAAAGATCCAAGTGCACCAGCTACAGATGCAGACAAGAATACTCCAGTAGCGAAAGATCAAACTGTTAAACCAGGAGATAAACCATCTGCTAAAGATTCAATCGGTAATGTCGGAGATCTTCCTAAGGGCACAACAGTAGAGTTCAAGACACCAGTAGACACAACTACACCAGGTGATAAAAGGAACTACAGTCGTTGTGACTTACCCAGATGGTTCTAAGGATGAAAGTACCAGTTAAAGTAACTGTAAAAGATCCAAGTGCACCAGCTACAGATGCAGACAAGAATACTCCAGTAGCGAAAGATCAAACTGTTAAACCAGGAGATAAACCATCTGCTAAAGATTCAATCGGTAATGTCGGAGATCTTCCTAAGGGCACAACAGTAGAGTTCAAGACACCAGTAGACACAACTACACCAGGTGATAAAGGAACTACAGTCGTTGTGACTTACCCAGATGGTTCTAAGGATGAAGTACCAGTTAAAGTAACTGTAAAAGATCCAAGTGCACCAGCTACAGATGCAGACAAGAATACTCCAGTAGCGAAAGATCAAACTGTTAAACCAGGAGATAAACCATCTGCTAAAGATTCAATCGGTAATGTCGGAGATCTTCCTAAGGGCACAACAGTAGAGTTCAAGACACCAGTAGACACAACTACACCAGGTGATAAAGGAACTACAGTCGTTGTGACTTACCCAGATGGTTCTAAGGATGAAGTACCAGTTAAAGTAACTGTAAAAGATCCAAGTGCACCAGCTACAGATGCAGACAAGAATACTCCAGTAGCGAAAGATCAAACTGTTAAACCAGGAGATAAACCATCTGCTAAAGATTCAATCGGTAATGTCGGAGATCTTCCTAAGGGCACAACAGTAGAGTTCAAGACACCAGTAGACACAACTACACCAGGTGATAAAGGAACTACAGTCGTTGTGACTTACCCAGATGGTTCTAAGGATGAAGTTCCAGTTAAAGTAACTGTAAAAGATCCAAGTGCACCAGCAACAGATGCAGATAAGAACACTCCAGTAGCGAAAGATCAAGCTGTTAAACCAGGAGATAAACCATCTGCTAAAGATTCAATCGGTAATGTAGGTGATCTTCCAGAAGGAACTAAGTTTGAGTTCAAGACTCCAGTAGACACCACAACTCCAGGCGACAAAGGAACAACCGTTGTTGTAACTTACCCAGATGGTTCTAAGGATGAAGTTCCAGTTAAAGTAACTGTAAAAAGATCCAAGTGCACCAGCTACAGATGCAGATAAGAACACTCCAGTAGCGAAAGATCAAGCTGTTAAACCAGGAGATAAACCATCTGCTAAAGATTCAATCGGTAATGTAGGTGATCTTCCAGAAGGAACAACAGTAGAGTTCAAGACACCAGTAGATACAACAACACCAGGTGACAAAAGATGCGACAGTAGTTGTAACATACCCAGACGGTTCTAAGGATGAAGTTCCAGTTAAAGTAACTGTAAAAGATCCAAGTGCACCAACTACAGATGCAGATAAGAACACTCCAGTAGCGAAAGATCAAGCTGTTAAACCAGGAGATAAACCATCTGCTAAAGATTCAATCGGTAATGTAGGTGATCTTCCAGAAGGAACTAAGTTTGAGTTCAAGACTCCAGTAGACACCACAACTCCAGGCGACAAAGGAACAACCGTTGTTGTAACTTACCCAGATGGTTCTAAGGATGAAGTTCCAGTTAAAGTAACTGTAAAAGATCCAAGTGCACCAGCTACAGATGCAGATAAGAACACTCCAGTAGCGAAAGATCAAGCTGTTAAACCAGGAGATAAACCATCTGCTAAAGATTCAATCGGTAATGTAGGTGATCTTCCAGAAGGAACAACAGTAGAGTTCAAGACACCAGTAGATACAACAACACCAGGTGACAAAGATGCGACAGTAGTTGTAACATACCCAGACGGTTCTAAGGATGAAGTTCCAGTTAAAGTAACTGTAAAAGATCCAAGTGCACCAACTACAGATGCAGATAAGAACACTCCAGTAGCGAAAGATCAAGCTGTTAAACCAGGAGATAAACCATCTGCTAAAGATTCAATCGGTAATGTAGGTGATCTTCCAGAAGGAACTAAGTTTGAGTTCAAGACACCAGTAGACACTACAACTCCAGGTGACAAAGCACCAACAGTAGTTGTAACTTACCCAGATGGTTCTAAGGATGAAGTTCCAGTTAAAGTAACTGTAAAAGATCCAGTGCACCAGCTACAGATGCAGGTAAGAACACACCGGTAGCCCCAGCTAAACCAGCCAACAAGTCTAAAGATTCAGAAGGCGTTAAGGATCCGTCAGTAACACCAGTTAAAGATCCAAGCAACTTAACAGACGCTGAAAAAGCTAAGGTAGCAGAAGAAGTTAAGAAATCTAACCCAACAGCAACAGATGTTAAAGTTGGCAAAGATGGAACAGTGACTGTAACCTTCCTAGATGGATCAACAGCAGAAATCCCAGCGGCTAAAGCAGTTGAGAAAGCTAAAGATGCAGAAGGCGTTCAAGATTCATCAGCAACTCCAGCTAACGACCAAGCTGCTCAAAAACCAGCTGTAGCTCCAGCTAATGCTAGCCAGGCAACATCAGCACAAGCAAATGCGCGTAAAGCAGCTAAAGAATTACCAAATACAGGTACAGCAGATTCTACTGTAGCTATGGTAGCAGCAGCCGCAAGTGCATTACTTGGTCTTGGTCTTGCAGGTCGTCGTCGTAAAGAAGACGAAGAAGCTTAATTGGTAGATTGTTTGACAAACATCAGATGATAAATCCGATTTTCAAAGCTTAAACAAGTACCTTTCATAAGAAAATCTCCTAGCAGGAAAGCCTGCTAGGAGATTTTTGCATTATGTGACTATTAGTCCGTCTCGCTCCGTTAGGTGCGAGACAAATAAACCACCCGCTATGCGGGTGCGCGTCGAAGGTTATACCAAAAAAACTCCGAACGCGATACAATAAAGGTGTTCAAGCCAATTGTAAAGCGAAAGGAGAAAAATATGGCACAAAAGGCTCATAGTTTATCACACACAAAGTGGCACTGTAAGTATCACATTGTGTTCACCCCTAAGTATAGACGAAAAATCATCTATAATCAATATCGAAGTAGTTTAGGCGAGATATTTCATCGATTGTGTAGTTATAAAGGAGTTGAAATTATTGAAGGACACTTGATGCCAGACCATGTACATATGTTAGTCAGTATTCCACCGAGGATAAGTGTTTCGAGTTTCATGGGTTATTTAAAAGGAAAAAGTGCGCTCATGATGTTTGACAAACACGCCAATCTCAAATACAAGTTTGGGAATCGGCATTTCTGGGCGGAAGGATATTATGTGAGTACGGTTGGACTCAATGAAGCCACAATTAAGAAATATATTCAAGAACAGGAAAAAGCATGATATAGCACTAGATAAATTAAGTGTAAAAAGAATATGAGGATCCTTTTAGGGATAGTGGTAAGTAATACCAAAGCCTCTTTTGAGAGGCAAGTGACGAGTCAAGAGCAATAAGGCTTGAACAAAGTGAAAGCCAGCGTCTTTAGGCGCTGGCTGGTAATTTGGGCTTATAGCCCTGCTACAAACCACCCGTTAGACGGGTGGTCATGATTTCAGGAAGTTGAATGCTGACTGTAAGCGCTTCATAATACAGTATATTAAAATAAGGTGTGAAAAATCAATTAGGGAAGTCAAATTAATTTCTAGGAATATTTTAGCATCCACAATGTAGTATTCTAGATTCAAAATGCTATATTTTAGGAGTCATAGTGTACTATTATGGCTTTTAATATACTATAATTTCTAAAAATATTTTCTAAGCCAAAAGTGTACTACTGTTTCCATTTTTAATATGTTTTGTTATTATATGATTTGAAGGCCGTCATATTGACATACAATTTAATTTTTACTATAATTCTTTCAGGAGGATACGTCTAATGAAAACAATAAAAAAATTGATGCAAATCGCATTAGCAGTCTTTTTCTTCGGTTTGCTAGCGACAAGTGCAGTATTGGCGGATGATGCTGATTCAGAAGGCTGGCAATTTGTCCAAGAAAATGGTAGAACCTACTACAAGAAGGGTGACATTAAAGAAACGGCCTGGAGAGTGATTGATGGCAAGTACTATTATTTTGATCATGTATCGGGTGAGATGGTTGTTGGATGGCAGTATATTCCCATGCCAGATAAAGGTACTACCATTGGTCCTTACCCAAATGGTATCAGATTAGAATATATGCCAATGTCAAGATGGTACTACTTTAATCAAGATGGTGTACTACAAGAGTTTGTTGGTAAGCAAGTTTTAGAAGCAAAAACTGATACAAATATCGATAAATATCATGGTGAACAATATGATAGCCCAGCAGAGAAACGAGTCTATTATTTTGAAGACCAACGAAGTTATCATACCTTAAAAACTGGTTGGGTATATGACGACGGGCAATGGTATTATTTACAAAAGAATGGCGGATTCAAATCTCGTATCAACAGCTTAAAGGTCGGAGAACTAACGCGTGGCTGGATAAACGATGATTCGACTTGGTACTATCTAGATCCAACAACTGCTGCAATGCAAACGGGTTGGAAAGAACTTGGCAACAAGTGGTACTACCTTCGTTCATCAGGGGCTATGGCGACTAGTTGGTATCAAGACGGCTCAACGTGGTATTATCTTGATGTTCAAAATGGTGATATGAAAACGGGCTGGCAATACCTTGGTAACAAGTGGTACTATCTCCGTTCATCAGGAGCTATGGCAACTGGTTGGTATCAATATGGTTCAACTTGGTACTACCTAAATGCAAGTAATGGAAATATGAAGACAGGCTGGTTCCAGGTCAATGGCAAATGGTACTATGCTTATAGCTCAGGTGCTTTAGCAGTGAATACGACCGTAGATGGCTATTCTATCAATTATAATGGCGAATGGATTCAATAATGAAAGAGGCGATTGTGAAGGAAACAATCGCTTTTTTTGTGAAAATATAATAAAATAGATAGGAAAGAATAAATACTTGTGTGAAAAATAAGACGGTCTTCCGTCTAGTAAAAGGATAACATGACAAAAAAAGTTGGTGTCGGTCAGGCACATAGTAAGATAATTTTAATAGGGGAGCATGCGGTCGTTTACGGTTATCCTGCCATTTCCCTGCCTCTTTTGGAGGTGGAGGTGACTTGTAAGGTAGTTCCTGCAGAGAGTCCTTGGCGCCTCTATGAGGAAGATACCTTGTCCATGGCAGTTTATGCTTCACTGGAGTATTTAGATATCACAGAAGCCTGCATTCGCTGTGAGATTGACTCGGCTATCCCTGAAAAACGGGGAATGGGTTCGTCAGCTGCTATCAGCATAGCGGCCATTCGTGCGGTATTTGACTACTATCAGGCAAATCTGCCTCATGATATATTAGAAATCTTGGTCAATCGGGCGGAGATGATTGCCCATATGAATCCAAGTGGTTTGGATGCCAAGACCTGTCTCAGTGACCAGCCTATTCGATTTATTAAGAATGTAGGATTTACAGAGCTTGAGATGGATTTATCTGCCTATTTGGTGATTGCTGATACGGGCGTTTATGGTCATACTCGTGAAGCTATTCAAGTGGTTCAAAGCAAGGGGAAGGATGCCCTACCGTTTTTGCATGCCTTGGGAGAATTGACCCAGCAGGCAGAAGAAGCGATTTCACAAAAAGATGCTGAAGGGCTGGGACAAATCCTTAGTCAAGCGCATTTACATCTAAAAGAAATTGGTGTCAGTAGCCCTGAGGCAGACCATCTGGTTGAAACTGCTCTTAGCCATGGTGCTCTGGGTTCCAAGATGAGCGGTGGTGGGCTTGGAGGCTGTATCATAGCCTTGGCAGATAATTTAACACACGCACAAGAACTATCAGAAAGATTAGAAGAGAAAGGAGCTGTTCAGACATGGATAGAGAGCCTGTAACAGTACGTTCCTACGCAAATATTGCCATTATCAAATACTGGGGAAAGAAAAAAGAAAAAGAGATGGTGCCTGCTACTAGCAGTATTTCTTTGACTCTGGAAAATATGTATACGGAGACGACCCTGTCGCCTCTACCGACGGATGCGACTGCTGATGCCTTTTACATCAATGGTCAGCTACAAAATGAGGCGGAGCATACCAAGATGAGTAAGATTATTGACCGCTACCGTCCAGATGGTGAGGGCTTTGTTCGTATTGATACTCAAAACAATATGCCTACCGCAGCGGGCCTGTCTTCAAGTTCTAGCGGTTTGTCCGCCTTGATCAAGGCTTGTAATGCTTATTTCAAGCTTGGTTTGAATCGGAGCCAGTTGGCGCAGGAAGCTAAGTTTGCCTCAGGGTCGTCCTCTCGGAGTTTATGGGCCACTAGGTGCCTGGGATAAGGATAGTGGGGAAATTTACCCTGTAGAGACAGACTTGAAACTAGCTATGATTATGTTGGTGCTAGAGGACAAGAAAAAACCAATTTCTAGCCGTGACGGTATGAAACTTTGTGTGGAAACTTCGACGACCTTTGATGACTGGGTGCGTCAGTCTGAGAAGGATTATCAGGATATGCTGGTTTATCTCAAAGTGAATAACTTTGCCAAGGTTGGGGAACTAACAGAGAAAAATGCCCTTGCTATGCACGCTACGACCAAAACAGCATCACCAGCTTTTTCTTATCTGACGGATGCATCTTATGAGGCTATGGACTTTGTCCGCCAGCTTCGTCAGCAAGGAGAAGCCTGCTACTTTACCATGGATGCTGGTCCCAATGTCAAGGTCCTCTGTCAGGAGAAAGACTTGGAGCATTTATCTGAAATCTTCAGTCAACGTTATCGCTTGATTGTGTCAAAAACAAAGGATTTGAGCCAAGATGATTGCTGTTAAAACTTGCGGAAAACTCTATTGGGCAGGGGAATATGCTATTTTAGAGCCAGGGCAGTTGGCCTTGATAAAGGCCATTCCCATCTATATGAAGGGCGAGATTGCTTTTTCTGATAGTTATCGTATCTATTCGGATATGTTTGATTTCGCAGCGGATTTGACGCCAAATCCTGACTATAGCTTGATTCAAGAAACAATTGCTTTAGTGGAAGATTTCCTCGTTTATCGTGGGCAAACCTTGCGACCTTTTTTTCTAGAAATTCGTGGGAAAATGGAACGAGAAGGGAAAAAGTTTGGTTTAGGTTCTAGTGGCAGCGTCGTTGTCTTGGTTGTCAAGGCTTTACTGGCTCTGTATGATGTTTCTGTTGAACAGGAGCTCTTGTTCAAGCTGGCTAGCGCGGTCTTGCTCAAGCGAGGCGACAATGGTTCTATGGGGGACCTTGCCTGTATCATTGCAGAGGATTTGGTTCTCTACCAGTCATTTGATCGCCAGAAGGTGGTAGCTTGGTTGGAAGAAGAAAATTTGGCGACAGTTTTAGGGCGTGAGTGGGGCTTTTCAATTTCGCAAGTGAAACCAACTTTAGAATGTGATTTCCTAGTGGGATGGACCAAGGAAGTGGCTGTATCGAGTCACATGATCCAGCAAATCAAGCAAAATATCAATCAGAATTTTTTAAGTTCCTCAAAAGAAACGGTGGTTTCTTTGGTAGAAGCCTTGGAACAGGGGAAATCAGAAAAAATTATCGAGCAAGTAGAAGTGGCCAGCAAGCTCTTAGAAGGCTTGAGCACAGATATTTACACGCCTTCGCTTAGACAGCTGAAAGAAGCTAGTCAAGATTTGCAAGCTGTTGCCAAGAGTAGCGGTGCTGGTGGTGGTGACTGTGGTATTGCCTTGAGTTTTGATGTGCAATCAACTGAAACCTTAAAAACTCGCTGGGCCGATCTGGGGATTGAGCTCTTATACCAAGAAAGGATAGGACATGACAACAAATCGTAAGGACGAGCATATCCGCTATGCCCTTGAGCAGAAAAGTTCCTATAATAGCTTTGATGAGGTGGAGTTGATTCATTCTTCCCTGCCTCTTTACGACCTGGATGAAATCGATCTTTCGACAGAATTTGCTGGTCGAAAGTGGGACTTTCCTTTCTATATCAATGCTATGACGGGTGGAAGTGATAAGGGAAGAGAAATCAATCAAAAACTAGCTCAGGTGGCGGAAGCCTGTGGGATTTTGTTTGTGACGGGTTCTTATAGCGCAGCCCTCAAGGATCCAACAGATGCCTCGTTTTCTGTCAAGTCTAGCCATCCAAATCTCCTTCTTGGAACCAATATTGGATTGGACAAGCCTGTAGAGTTAGGACTTCAGACTGTAGAAGAGATGAATCCTCTTCTCTTACAAGTTCATGTTAATGTCATGCAGGAATTGCTCATGCCTGAGGGAGAAAGGAAGTTCAGAAGCTGGCAATCGCATCTGGCAGACTACAGCAAGCAAATTCCTGTTCCTATCGTTTTAAAGGAAGTAGGCTTTGGGATGGATGTAAAGACCATTGAAAGAGCCTATGAACTAGGGGTTCGAACCTTTGACCTGTCAGGTCGTGGTGGCACCAGCTTTGCTTATATCGAAAATCGTCGCAGTGGGAAGCGTGACTACCTCAATCAATGGGGGCAATCCACTATGCAGGCCCTTCTCAATGCCCAAGACTGGAAAGACAAGGTTGAACTTTTGGTTAGTGGAGGTGTACGCAATCCGCTTGATATAATTAAGTGTTTAGTCTTTGGTGCCAAAGCCGTGGGACTGTCTCGAACAGTTCTGGAATTGGTTGAAACCTACTCAGTTGAAGAAGTGATTTCCATTGTCCAAGGATGGAAAGCAGATCTACGCTTGATTATGTGTGCTCTTAATTGTGCCACTATAGCAGATTTACAAAACGTAGACTATCTTCTTTATGGAAAATTAAAAGAAGCAAAGGATCAGATGAAAAAGGCGTAACCACCGCCTTTTTTCCATCTTCAGACCGAGGTGACTTTTTCCAATTGTGATAAAATAGAAGGGAGAGGATGAACCTATGAGAAAATTTAAAATCTTTTTATTTATCGAAGCCTGCCTTTTGACGGGAGCTCTGATTTTGATGGTGTCAGAGCATTTTTCACGTTTTCTGCTGATTCTATTCCTCTTTTTGCTTTTGATTCGTTATTACACTGGTAAAGAGGGCAATAATCTTCTGTTGGTGGTGGCAACCATTCTCTTCTTTTTCATCGTTATGCTCAATCCCTTTGTGATTCTAGCTATTTTTGTTGCGGTCATCTATAGCCTCTTTCTTCTTTATCCGATGATGAACCAGGAAAAAGAGCAGACAAATTTGGTTTTTGAAGAGGTGGTAACGGTTAAGAAGGAGAAAAATCGTTGGTTTGGAAATCTCCATCATTTTTCAAGCTACCAGACTTGCCAGTTTGATGATATCAATCTCTTTCGTCTCATGGGCAAGGATACCATTCATCTGGAGAGAGTCATCCTAACCAATCATGACAATGTCATTATCCTCAGAAAGATGATAGGAACGACCAAAATCATCGTACCTGTAGATGTGGAAGTCAGTCTCAGCGTTAACTGTCTCTATGGTGATTTGACTTTTTTCAATCAGCCCAAGCGAGCCCTCCGCAATGAACACTATCAACAGGAAACGAGAGATTATCTCAAGAGTAACAAGAGCGTCAAGATTTTCTTGACCACTATGATTGGGGATGTTGAGGTGGTTAGAGGATGAAAAAACAAGCCTATGTAATCATTGCCCTCACCTCTGTCCTCTTTGTCTTATTTCTCTCCCACAGCTTGCTGGAAATCCTTGATTTTGACTGGTCTCTTTTCCTGCATGATGTCGAAAAAACAGAAAAATTTGTCTTTTTGTTGTTGGTATTCAGCATGTCTATGACCTTTCTCTTAGCCCTGTTTTGGAGAGGTGTGGAAGAGCTTTCTCTAAGAAAAATGCAGGCCAATCTCAAGCGTTTATTGGCAGGGCAAGAAGTGGTTCAGGTTGCTGATCCAGATTTAGATGCCAGTTTCAAGTCCTTGTCAGGTAAACTTAACCTCTTGACAGAGGCTCTTCAAAAAGCTGAAAATCACAGTCTTGCCCAGGAAGAGGAAATCATCGAGAAAGAACGAAAGCGGATTGCTCGGGATTTGCATGATACGGTTAGTCAGGAGTTGTTTGCGGCCCACATGATTTTGTCAGGTGTTAGTCAGCAGGCTTTGCAACTGGATAGAGAAAAGATGCAGACCCAGTTGCAGAGTGTCACAGCCATCCTTGAAACAGCCCAGAAGGACTTGCGGGTCTTGCTCCTGCACTTGCGACCAGTTGAATTGGAACAAAAGAGCTTGATAGAAGGAATCCAAATCCTCTTAAAAGAGCTTGAGGACAAGAGTGATCTCAAGGTTAGTTTCAAGCAAAATGTAACGAAATTGCCTAAGAAAATCGAGGAGCATATCTTCCGCATTTTGCAGGAGTTGATTAGCAATACCCTCCGCCATGCCCAGGCCTCCTGTTTGGATGTCTATCTCTATCAGACGGCTTTTGAATTGCAACTGAAGGTGGTGGATAATGGGATTGGTTTTCAGTTAGGAGTTTAGATGACTTGAGTTATGGACTACGCAATATCAAGGAGCGGGTTGAAGATATGGCAGGGACGGTTCAGTTATTGACAGCTCCCAAGCAAGGGCTGGCAGTTGATATCCGTATTCCCCTGCTCGATAAGGAATGATAAAGGAGTAAAGATGAGAATTTTACTAGTAGATGACCACGAAATGGTCCGCTTGGGCTTGAAAAGCTACTTTGACCTCCAAGACGATGTAGAAGTTGTGGGTGAGGCGTCCAACGGGTCTCAAGGGATTGAGTTGGCCTTGGAATTGCGTCCAGATGTCATTGTCATGGATATTGTCATGCCTGAGATGAATGGGATTGATGCGACCTTGGCTATCCTCAAAGAATGGCCTGAAGCCAAAATTTTGATTGTGAGCTCTTATTTGGACAATGAAAAAATCATGCCCGTCTTAAATGCAGGTGCTCGTGGCTATATGCTTAAGACTTCTAGCGCAGACGAACTACTCCATGCTGTCCGTAAGGTAGCTGCTGGCGAGTTGGCCATTGAGCAAGAGGTCAGCAAGAAGGTCGAATACCACCGCAATCACATGGAACTCCATGAGGACCTAACTGCGCGTGAGCGAGACGTTCTCCAACTCATCGCTAAGGGTTACGAAAATCAGCGTATCGCAGATGAACTCTTTATCTCCCTCAAGACGGTCAAGACTCATGTGTCTAACATTCTTGCCAAACTTGAGGTCAGTGATCGTACCCAGGCTGCAGTCTATGCCTTTCAGCATCACTTGGTAGGGCATGAAGACTTTTAATACTAGCACATGAAATTAAGAAAATAACAAAAAGGAAAATTTATGAAATATATTGTAAGCATTTTAGCTCTCGGTCTTGTAATAGGAGGAGGAATCTTATTTTGGAAAAGTAGAGAGAATACCTCTCCTCGTATTCAAGTTGAAGAAAGTATTTCATCTGCTTCTAGTTAAGAAACGAATCAATCACCTAAAACACAAGAGAATCATTTAGTTCCGACAGAAGATATTGTTACCGAGGAATATACGGTTGCTTATGAAGATAAAAACCTGTATGGTCAAATCACTGCACCTAAAAATAAAAAATTACCAGTAGTGGTTATCTCACATGGCTTTAACAATACATTTGATATGTATAAGGATTATATCCAATTGTTAGCAAAACAAGGCTTTTTGGTCTATGGTTTTGACTATTATGGAGGAAGCCGTAATTCTAAAAGTGGTGGTCAAGATATGCTTCAAATGTCTGTAACAACAGAGCTAACAGACTTAACGAAGGTAGTAGATAAACTGACATCAGAAAGTTATGTTGATAAGGATCATCTGAGCATAATAGGTGTCAGTCAGGGTGGTGTGGTAGCTAGCCTGTATGCGGCTGCTAATCCTGAACATATCTACAAGCTTGGCCTGATTTTTCCCGCTTATATTTTATTTGATGATGTGAAGGAAACTTATCAAAATCTTGGAAGTCCATTATTTGATCAACTCCCTGATAGTTTGACACATCATAATGCTAGCTTGGGTAAAATTTATCTGACAGATGCACTGGATATTAATATTGAAGATGTACAGAGAAAGATTACGGCTCCTACTCTAATTGTACATGGAACAAATGATACAATTGCTCCCTATCAATATTCAGTTGATACTATCCAAAGAATTTCAAATGCTAAACTGGTGACTGTAGAAGGCGGAAGTCATCGTATTGATGAGAATTTTAGTAAAATTGCTATACCAGCCACTCAGAACTTTTTGGCAGAGTAAAGAATTTTTAGTAGCTGACCTTAGTATCAAAGTAAG
>BNJU01004688.1_pt1 | contig 54073 bp, 77 predicted proteins | sample 8539281 | NCBI WGS metagenome assembly BNJU01 (sample SAMD00202456, study PRJDB9452) | human saliva metagenome | isolation source: human saliva | place: Japan | reverse complement strand
CTAATAACTCTCTCAACAAAAGCTATGCTGTCACTAAACCTCTTACGACTCACTCATATCTTGTAGGAATGGAGTATTTCTGGTACTATCAGTAAGCGTGCGATTAGCTCATTTTGGCTAGAGGCGCAGCATTGACGTTGCTGGTAAGATAGGTCTCGAATCCTATCGCCCACCACACTAAGCACCTTTGTACGGTGTGTGTATTTACTCACATACTCACTCCATGATATATCAATTGTGAGATTGTTCTATTGACTTTGCAAACCGTTTGCTTATGCTAATATGTAATATATGAGTCATCGTGCCACTACTAACGTGATCGCGACATCACACACAAGACGCGCATCACTTCACAGCAAAATCACTATCCATTTCCTTGGAATAAGGACAAGCGAGACTCAGTTGAAGTTCGTGCAATCCACTGCAGGATGAACGAGAAAGTAGTCAACCATCCAGAGACCATTTTCACCCCTATCCTTTCAGTAATCACTGGGAGTATTTCTTTCATCCACTACACACTTATGGTTTTCCACTAGATAATAGCGTGATATGTCAATATATAGACGTGATATTAACATAAATTGTTTTTCACAGCAAAACTCGTGTGATAAACTCACAGCATAAAGCACAGCACCCTCAACTGACGGCGAAGATCTTGCGACAACCGTCATACTACTTTCACTACGTATGAATATCCCTCAATTGATAACACCCCAGTCATCATGAAACAAACGAGGAACCTTTTCAATATCGGCAGCAGATTGACGCTCGATATCGCAAAAGAGTCTCCAGCACGATGACCATTCGGCGAAATATGATAGCTTTCATTTGGCACAGACTGTTCAGAGAAATCTCCTCATTAAGAATACGGCAACATGGTCACCGCAGATGGTATCACCAAAGAAGTTCACACTGTACTCGCACTCAGATACGACCCTGTGGCGGCAAAGACGCCACGTACGCCGCACAAATCGTGCTTGTTCGAAAGTCGCCGCCTGGTCGTCGCTTCGACCGGTTACGTTCTGCCTTCAATCGATCATTGATATCAACGGTTGGGTCTCAGCAACATCAAACTTGTCTAGATATCGTCCCGTCGTGCTCTCGTTTGAGCAGCATACGCCGCCATGAGCTATACAGAATAGACGTAACCGCATCAAGATCCACTGCATCAACATCAAGAAAGTGACGTCGTCGCTAGACATAGCGCGCTGCGCGGCGGTAAAATCTTTAAATGAAGAAAGAGATGTCAATCACCGCGCAAGCATCGCAATAGTTTCCGGTACAGACTAATCGTACCTGGTAATTGGTGAGCATCTATGTTTCGTACTGCCTCTGGGTCTTTAATAGGAAGCGGTAACCACGCTCCAAAGGCCGTTACAAGCGCTACGTGCGCTAATGTGACATGACCGTCCAATAACCCTCCAGAAAACGCGTCAGACTTTGGCCAGAACGGTGTCTCGGCGCTGGGGAACTGAACACGAGACCCTACATGTATGCGGCGTCAGAGTGACGCCATGTGCAACGACGAAGCTTTCGGAACAACCAGCCTGTTAACTGGTCTCTATGCGTTTCGGACCAGAACCGCATCTTCCAGTGGATTAGTTGCATATATTGGCACTACCCGTATCGGCCATCGAAATGCAAACAACTACGCTCAATGCAGCCTGTCCTCAACGATCGTCCTGACGCTCCAAAAATCCATTTCCACCAGCGCATCCATCGGTTTGCGGCATGTGATCACAAAATTCAACAGCATGAGGCGCATTGAACTAACAATGTCCAAAATGAGCGGCCCGTTGCGATCACGCGCATATTGGTGCTGGGCACGTCCCATAAGTTGCATAGTAGACAATGCAATCGGCTGATGCGATAAGTTGCATGATCTTTATATAGACAACGCATTCGCGTGATGTTAATCAAAATAGGGTGGGGTGTGGTTTGTTGTCACAGTCCATTGTGGTGACCAACACCTGACAGAACTCATCCCAAGGTCAACGCAGATGACTTTTCAGCCAACGCGCCCTGCATGCGTGATGCTGCCACCCCTGCCTATCACCTCACAAGTTCTATAGCACCTTTGGATGCTCAGCAATATGGAACGAATGGAACGCATCGTTATATTTCTTTTGTAGTGTCTCAAGCGGTTTTTAATTTTCCAGCGCCTCCGCGCTCCTCATAGGGCAACACGACAATGAGACGCGACAGATCATAGGTTGTATCCTAGTAGCGACTGAACGCTACGGGCTCACACTAATTTCACTGCACTACTCGGTATATGCGCGCAACGATTTGCATTATAAATTTGTGAGGGCTTAGGGCAGATCTCGATGGTTTCATCAATGACGCTTTTGTAGGTTTCTCAGATGGGTCTCTGATATTCAAAGCTGCTTTGCTGTAGCAAAACAACCTCAGCGTCGAGCAGCACTGTTGATCTTCAAGGTCATGTAGCCTTATGCGACCAGTCTACCTGACAGGCTTTCTCCATGTTTGTACGACCAACCAACATATGATAGCTGATGCTCAAAAATCTTTATGAGGAGCCATGCATATCAAACGATCCGGCTGATACACAAGAAGCGAGCAATGGATTAAAAATTGATAGCAAAATTAATAGAATGATGACGCCATAGCTCAGCATTCCAGGCAACGCTCTCTGGAGAGGCACTGAGAATGGTTTTCGTCGCCCTAGGTATTTCTAAATCCATATCATTTGTCCAAATGAAAGCAATTCGTAACATTGGTAATGCAAACAATAAGAGGATGGCTGAAAAGCCAATAGTTCCCAGGCCAGAGCTAAGCCAAGATGACGACGCGCAGTCACTAGTTTAACTGCAAGAATATGCAGCCCCAGAATAGCAACAACTTCCAGCAAAGCATAAAACCACAGTGTGTACCAATAGTCTCTATATAGACTTGCAGGATACCAAAGGCACTATATTGGGTGATAACCGTGTTTCACGCGGTTTTTATGTGAGCCGCCAAAACGATCACGACGATGACGGCAAAAATGATGTTAAAATTATCAAACCGGCCAACCAGCGGTCGTTCATAATAGTCTTAATACTCGTCGTTATCTCTTGTTTCCATACTACTATGGAGCCGCTGACCGGATCTGAACCGGTGGCCTACGCTTTACGAAAGCGCCGCTCTCACCGACTGAGCTACAGCGGCAAGACTCCTCCATAATTATATCAGATGTTGATTATCAATCACGAGAAAATGTAGTAGGTGAGCCTTCTTTTCGGTCTTAAATGTATCAACTTGCCTCAAATACCGTCAGTGGCACATGGATGATAGCCATACTTCACCAGAACTGTCAGTTCGACTCATCAACACCGGATAAAGTAGCAGCCGTCGCCAGACCAACCGTCTGCGCCGAAGTGGTTCCCGGTCTCAATTTTCAGAGCTCTGTTCAGTGATGCCGTCAGCATTGGTCCTTGCCAACTGGACATGTCGGCAACATATTGCACTGATTGACCATGAAACTCTGTCGCAATATCTGCCAAGCTTTTTACCTGATTTTATGGCTCCATCTCATAGCAGAAACCAGGTTGGTTGCCTTGTCATCAACAGCAAAAGGATGACTGCTGCTAGTGATTAGGGCTATCTCGAAGGTTTTCCTTTTCATCCTCAGCGAGAGACAATCCCAATGTCTTACGAACGGCAGCGGCATCATACGAAGCATCAGAAAGTCCGCGCTTATGCCGTCTGCAACGCCGCATCAATCTCGAATCTGATACCGTGAGTTCCCTTTTCTTGAGCAATTTTTCTTTGCGTATGTAATTTCTTTACAACTAGGTCCATGGACTGTTGTCGTTGAAACTTCACTCATCACTCTACCCACCCGGACGATTCGTCTCGACCCGAGGGGAAGCTGATGTACTGCGGTGGTATCGTAAATAGTCTACCATAGCGAACTGTTGCACCTTCGATGGACGCCACAGGCAGTGGTGCAGTGCGCGCGATGCGATAAGCGACATCCCCTGTGTCACGCCGACGTAAAGCTGAACCCACACAAAACACCGTCATAACAAGATTGCTGTTCCAAGTCCAATGAATCATAGCGTTCCACACCAGCCGGTGCCTGGTGTATTGAATTGGGTACTTGCAGCTTACGACCACCCGCCAAGAATCTTCTCGATGTTCCAGCGACGTGTCGTTAGTGATACGCGTCGTACTACTTTTCGACTTTTCCGTGACTTGCTTACGCAGCGGGCGCTTTCTTGATCATGACCTAATATTCCTTTCGATCGCTTCTTTCTACCGTCATCTGCAACATAAGTTGTAAATTTTTATTTGGGTGTTCCAAGCATTCTTAATCACAAGATCACCGACAAATGTTTGATCAATAATCGTTCCAAACTTGAACGTTTCGCCGCTGAACCGCGATATTATAACTGATAGTTTGGATTTTGCCAGTAGTTGCAGTTCCTACAACATCCTCACTCAGAACCCAGTGTTGCGTAACCTGGCGGAATTCCGCCGATCCGCTCACAATGAAGTAGGTAAAAACCACATGAGAAAGTGATAAATAAACAACAACAGCCCAAAGATAAAGCTTACCAAAGGCCCACCCACAGCAGTTCGAGGTTACTTTGCCAAATCAAAAACGGCACTGCACCAAATGTCGCAGGTAACCTAGCAGACCAATAGAAACCTTTTACGCATGGCAATAATGTGTGACGACGAAAGACAAAGCAACACTCGCCATCGCGTTGGCCATCAAGCCTTTAACTGTTTTAGTCTTCTTTGTCATAGTCTATGGTGCTCGGGCAGAGTCGAACTCATACAACCTTATCCCTTAGGGACGGATCTGCTCTATCCAGTTGAGCTACCGAGGCATATTACTATTATACCACGGTAACTCTGTGGATATACCAGTGTTATCGAGTAAATTTTTCACTCAGTGTTGTACACTCTACTCAATTCTGCACTTCAAACCAGTGCGGGCAATCTCTTGAACGGCCTCTTCAGAGTCGCCAAGAGGCATGGATCAGGTTTGGAATGCCCTTACGGCATGAGTCGGCACAACCAAAGCTGACGTGTGAGTAGTCACCACGGATCGTACCCATGTCAGCAGATTTCGGTCTCCGGTTGGGCCAACAATTTTACGGAACCACTGCTACAGCTTCCACACCCTCGAGCACCATGGCAATCACTGGACCATCCATCACTGCGGTATCTGGTGTAATATTGAGGGTCTCTTCACCACGACGAGTTGCTAATTTGCCAATGCCCTCATAGTGTGATAATGTTCCTGTCTCCGAGATAGTGCATCTGACACCAATAATCTTTAGACCAACTTCGCTCAAAGCGTTGTAAAATTTCCACAATTCCCCGCTGGACTGCCGTCTGGTTTGAATACAATCAGTGTTTCGCACAACTCCACAAAAACCTTTTCCATCAATACTTGCCATTGTAGTCTCCTTTCGTAGTGTTGATCTTATGATAGCAAAAAGCCATTATTTGATAAACTGCCTAAATACCCGTACCAATGAGGCTGGTGTTTGTATCAGAGCACCAACTGATTTCCTGGAGCATTTGAGAGACAGAGGGCCGGTGGCAAAGCCAATACCATCCGAGACATTCGTTATGTCTGGAGCGATTCATTGAATTTGCTGGCGACATAGAAGTAGTAGATGACATCAGAGATGATTCGGCGCTATCGCCTGTGGTTAAATCAGTTATAAAAATGACAACGGTGGCGAAAGCGTTGTCGAATTTTAATCAGGCGCTCACTTGATTGCGCTGCATTGCGGCTTTCTCCACCTATCTGTCGCGGCGTGATATCCCTCATTATTCCGCCGACAAAATCATCTTGCCGAAGACCGGTTCCTTAGGCTGGGTGACTTTTTATGCAATATGACGAGGTGGTTAAATCTGATAGACAATATACCACTAGACGGTGAGCAAGGTTTGCGCGACCGAGCAATCATCGAGCTACTCCAGCGGACTGCGTGTGTCAGAACTCGTTAATTCAATCGAGATCACATCAGCCTCAAGTAAAGCGACGAGAGTTTATGGTGCGCGAAAAGGCCAAAAAGACCGCCCAGTGTCGTGTTCACAACACGCCGCTGAACAGGTCGAAAGTACCTACCAAGCTCGCCAAGACAGCCTACCCGTCTCTTTCTTAGCTACAGCAGACGGTCGACTAAGCCAGCAATGTCAGGCGATTATCGTCGCTTATCTCTGCACGTAGTATTCAATCGGATGATATCACACTATGCCTCGTCTGGCGGGACCGCTACGGCACGTCAGCACACCATGAGACACAGTTTGTACTACAGACTTGTTAGCCAGGCGGCTGCTGATTTTACGATCAGTTCAATCACTCTTAGGCCGCCAGCGAGTACATATCCACTACTCAGAATTGGCCTATACGCACGTCACCGACCAATCACTTAAAAGACATACGCACGAACGCTTTCACAGCGATACTTCTCAGTAGGATTTAGAGTCGCAGAAGCTCCGCCTTCTACGATGTTGCCAGCAAGTGAGAAATCCTTACACGTTAGTTTAATACTTCCACAGATCCGGCTCGATCACCATATCTCACGCAGGTCGGAGGCAGGCGCTTTCACACGACGGAACAGATTAGTTTGCTCGACCTGTCCCTTCGAGTCAACCGCCGGCTGAGCACCATAAAGCATGACCTGCCCGTTCAACTTTCATGACAGATACACGCACATTAGCGCCCTTGTAGAGGTGATTTGTCGCCAGAAAGGCATTTGCGCTGGCTTCCGCTCACCTCATCAAGCTCACAATAGCGCTACTATGAATGACCGCGAGGATGTGCAAAATCCTCAGAACACAATACCCCTGTTGGTTCGTTGCGAGTCGTTGGCGTAACAGTGGCGCGGCGTAATGAGCCCTTGTGCACTACATTTTCTACCGCTGGCACCCCTGAAACGATACCGTTTGAGGGCGCAAAAGACCGCCTGGGCTGCCGATCGAAGAAATCTAGGCTAGTCTATGGTGAAATTATTGCCTGCGTAATAACCTGAGCACGCAAAACAGCTGGAGCTTGAGTACTCAAGTAGCTTCCTGTCAGGTAGGCTAATGCTCGCGCATTGTGAGACATCGGCCCAACGCCACGTTTTATTGGCATTATCTTCCTTATTACCATCCACCTCGATTATCACTTATCGAACGCGCGCGAGACGCACGCAACGGCACCAATTGCACCTGTTTTCCGCTCACATACGCCGAAATCTTCCAGTATCCACCGAAACCTTCAGACAGGTATACGCCTGGTCGAATTTCCTACCGTTTCAACCGTTGGTTTGGACCGAGGTTTCTTGGTGCATTGCCAGCACCTCCCAATACCGATGATTGACGAACACTGTTTTGACATCTCTTTCTTTCCAGGGCATCACATGCTTGAAGCTTATTGCCAGCTTCTGACACGCACGAGTCATTAATGTTTGCGTCTTCCACACCAGCCAGCGCGGCATCATAGGCACTTTGCGACAGAGTCGTGCGCGAAGCTTGCTGCTGATCTTTGAGCATTAATTTCACACCGGCCAGCCGCTAGAATGGTCAATAACATTGCCGAAAAATGACTGCAAACAAAGATGCTGCGCCCGATTCTTTTCTCTTATCCATTGGTCCTCACTATCATCTCCGTATTACACTGCACAGAAAGTAGAAATTGGCCTCTATTGTCTTCTGGTGGCTTACAGGCCATGTCCCGCAGCTCGGCAGCAGCACTTGTCCCCAGTGCTTGAATGATACTTTGTACAGCGCCTGAATGTTAGCTGACGGCGTAACGCGAGACGCCGTAAAATCGCATGCACGGCAACGCTACATCAGTGCCATCAATGAGGCCGCAGTAATGCGTAACTCGCTCAGGCTCAATGTCCATCGGATATGAACCTGAGGTCGATTGACACAACGCAGCATCTTCATCCAATACTCGCGCGGTTACCAGCCTGACCATTAGAGCGAACAACTCCTCTGCCACTCCGGCGCGAATCACTGGATCATCAATCGCGCCATGTTTCCCAAACGTAGGAGACTGACCCAAAGCATGCACGACCGCTACTAACTGACCCAGATTCACGGACTAAAATAACTCGCATGAATTGACAATCTTAGTGGCGCTACTCTGTAGAAAGTCTCGACGAACGACATCGCTCAATCGTTCTACCCGACTCGATTAACTGTCTTCATGACGGTACCGCGGTTATATATATGCCAGCCTGAACGGCTGACCACTGGCAGTACCGGAACCAATAGCAATACTGAGTACAAAATGCCATGCGCCAACATCAGCCTCTGCTGAGGTAAATCCTGATGTAGCTCTTCCTTCTGGTGCATATAACCTCACAATCGTTCGCCAGTCTCAGCTTTGGCTGACTTGGCGCGTACCAACCGAGCCTGAATATACGCATCGTGGGCAGATCCACCGGTGACGTGCACCAATTCGCACCAGAAATACCGTATGAAACATCACCCTCTTTGTTTGCGCACGCACTTGAGCTGCTGGGCACTTATACGACGATACTCGACTGACCAAGCGAATACGCTGCGCGGAAAGCGCAGTGCAGATTCACCGTCACTCTTAAAGTGGTCTCGCAGAAGATGTCGACATTTAGGATCTCATTTGCAGCGCATCTTTTTGGGCAAGTTCTTCCACAACTCGGCCATGGCAGCATCGCCCAGCAGCCAGGAATTGTTATGCACAAACGGAGCATCTCTGCTTATGGCGTCAAAGTCTGCTGACGAACCAGTGTGACTCAAGAGACTGCTGAGCTATAGACGGTCCCCGATTCATCACCGTCAGACAGCCGACAGCAACTGCGCTAAAAACAGCGGTGGTCGCCAACGCGGCCTCAATCAAGGTATCTCCAGCCTGATGCTGACAACGCTTTACACGCATTTCCCGCCCCTTAACCGTCAATGCCTCGCGTGATCCAGCGCACGCACCGATGACGTACCGATAAACGTCTCGAGCGAAACCATTTTTCATCGAGTAGATACAGCTTCGCCGGGTCGCGTCGCTACTGCTCGTCAATTGAAGTTCACTGATTTTATCGTCTGGATCGGTGCGTGAATCTGGGCGGTCGCCAATTCTCCAGTGGCAGGATTGCGGATCATAGCAACCGACAAAACCGCCGCCAGCTGGCTCAACAAACGCGCTGTTTTTACACTCCAGTTGGGTCTGATATTCGGCAACATTATTATTGGACGACCACGATACTGACCAGGTCCATCAGCGTTAGCAACGCAGTACACAAATTAGCTTCACGCGGAAAGCTTCTGCCTGATCGTCGCCAACGATATAACGTCCTACTATCACGCAGTTCGACCGTCGATAGCCGACTGACACGCTTCCCGGAATAGGACACGGATCGGTTGGTTGTCGATCATTTTCTATACTAATAACCTTTGAGTACCGTTCGGTTATTGGCTAAGATTGGACAGCGTCACGATACGCGATGGCAGCTGAATGGCTGCGCCGATACCAGCTAACAACGCAATCGCCATGGTGCCGTGAGATTGTACAGAAACATTGTTACTTCAATTACGAGTAAGCCACTCTGTCGCCTGCATATTTCTGGTATGAAAGACACCGGCGGTTTCGCTTAGCCATCACCACTGGGCGGGAACAATCCACGGATAATTTCCTGGACGATGAGACGGTCAGTAAAAACGGCATCAAAAGCGGCCCAAACGGCACTTTAGCCTTACGGTCCTAGTGTTCGCACCATCCCAGGCAGCACCATCAGGGTACCAAGGAGATTGGCTGCAAAGAGACACAGAAACTGCCAACTTCCAATCAGCCAAGAATAATGCCAGGCCAAGACCGAGCTTGACGTCCCGACCAATCCACTCTCACCTTTGGAAATAGCGTATGCACAAGGTACAGCCCACTCAAAATAATTACCGCTCCACTGGGTGTCGCTCAAAACACCATGGATCTGAGGCTGTTATGGAACTGTGTGTGGCTACAAGAAATCCCACCCAACGCAACGAATGGCCACATGGCATGTCAGGTAAAATTGGACTCATTTTGGGTCGTGAGACAAACAAAATTGTTAATGGTACCAAGGCTGACAGCCACACAACTACCCTGCGCAACAGATCGAGAGAGACGACTCTGGCCAAAACCATACGAAAGCGCAAACAAAGCTCCCAGGCCAAGTTCTAACGGAGATTTCTGTATAGCCAATTTCTTTGCTTTGCAGTACCGACATTTACCACCAAAACGTAGCCAGCTGGAAAACTGGTAGTCAGATCCTTCCACGCTAAATCATGCAGTGGCACGACAAACACTGTGAACGGTCTTGTTTGGAGGTGCAACGAGGCGAAACTTAAGCTTTTCCACTCGGCGGCATCTATCTTTTTCACCAGCGGCTTTATCTTGTTTGAGTGCCAGCTCGCGCGCGCCAGAACCTGCAAACTCACAGCAAAGACTACCCAAGACCGCACAGCGCCCAATCTACGGTCATACTGATCATAATACAACCGTTCATACCTTCATGGTAGCGTGAAATAGCAGCAGCCTCTGCTGATGAAAGAGGCTGCTGTAATTGAGTCTGATTTTAAGCACCGCTGTCTTGGCAGAAGTGAGTTGGGCCACCTCAAGCAGCACCACGACCGCAAACTGCCGTGAAGTACCGCAGGTTCTAATTCCTGTTTCCTCCTTAGAGCTTTCACCACATTTCGTGCGGTAACAACCTGAATTTCGGTATCGCCCACAGTAACTCGAATTCTTTATTATCAACTGACACGTGATCTTTGTTGGTGTAGTTTTGACGAGATCTGTGCCATGATCGGAGCCTTCAGTGCCTGGCCACGCGCCACGGGTTAGCATTAGGAGTGAGTGGTAACTGCAGTGAGAGCACAAGGCTCAAGTCGTTTTACGAGCCGCGTCACGCTGGTTGGGCGGTTTAGTGCTGGAACATGCGATGACGACCATTAGGAATACTCAGTGCTGCAATGCAGAACCAATACCACTTCTATGATCGTAAAAGCCTGGCATCTTGTGTGTTGATCATGAAAGTCCCACCTTTCTATGATCTACTGCTAATGTTAGCGTGATGGTGCTTATCCTCATAATCACACGGTAACTAGCACGTTGTCTAGATTCCTACGTGGTTAACCAGACTATGAGATTGGGAAACAAAATGGCTCCCACCATGCCAGCTGCCACAATGGCCACACCATCAATACTCGGCTCGATGTATGCGGTAGATGTAGGCTTGATTTCCTCATCAGCTTCATATTTTCATAAATCTGAGCTGTTTTGCCCATCATTTCATCAACCTTACCTGATTGCTCTCCAATTTTGATCATATGAGGCACTTCACCTCCAGATATATTCCTCACTTTTCAGCGACAGGCAACGCCTTTCCGCCCTTCACCTTGTCGGCAGGCGCGCGTATTAGACTCGCTGACAATGTGACGTTAATAACACCATCCGCAGCAATTTTAGCATATCAAGCATTGGCACACCAGTTGCAATGGCGTCTGTCCGGTTCGAGTAAACCGCGCCATGCCAGAGCTTGCGAGACATGCCTTTGCACCAGCGGCGACATTGAGCTTGAATTTGTCCTTCATGAATACCCGCCTCTGTCTTTGCGAGAGCACTGAGCGAAGAAATAAATGCCAAATCCCAGTAAAATAGCCAGTAGCCACCAAAAATTGATGAAGAAATCAGCGATACTGACCATCAGTTGCGTCAAAATCGGCAATTCTCGCCCGACGTCTTTGAGCAGAGGCCTTTTGACTTGTGGTGCGACCGAAACTGTCATAAACCCAACCACCATAACGATCACCGCCAGCATCAATGGATGGATAGGTTAAAGCACCTTTAACCTTACGCAGCATCGCAGCGTCTTTCTCCCGCTGAGTCTCGCTACTCGTTTCAAGGCTTCATCTAACGTTCCGAGGCCTCACCTGCTGAAACTAAGGCACGAATAGTTTATCAAACACTTCAGGGTGTTTCGAAAAAGGCATCAGACAACTGGTGACCACCCTCAATATCAGCGATCACTTCCTGAACGATGCCCCGCATGCGCTTATTGGACGTTTGTTCTAACGCGTACGCATACTTTCTGCGACAAAGGCAACCCCGCACCAATCAACGTCGATAACTGACGCGTGAACAATATCTTGTCTTTGGACGTGATACGCCCCAGTATCCCATCGATAGCGTTTGACCCATCGTCCTCCAGCACGGTACCATGCCAGCACAAAGCCTTGATCGGTCAACAAGCGGGCAGCCGCATGGAATCCACTCTCAGCCTGAAACGACTCGATTTGACTATTTTATTGCTGGCACTCATCCCTGGGCTTCGTGGGCGTATTTTTCATATATTATTCCTCGCAATAACCTTCTCGGTTCCGTTAGAATCATCGCGAATTCACGTGCGCTATCATGGGTAATCGCATGCCATTCTGCACGAGATGCTGCCAGTTCTAAGCCCGGTCCATGGTCTGCCATGCCCTGCTCGGCACCGACTGGATGCACTGCGTTCAGCTGGTGAGATTTGCTCACGGACGGTGCTCACGCACCGCTGGATTTAGCGATGACTTCCGCTGCCACGCACGACCTGCCGGTGACGCTTGGCGCTAAGCGCTGCGAACAACAGCCATCAAGAATGTTGCACCGGCTGTGCGCGATTTCGTGGCTGTGGTGTGGGTGGAAACACGTCAATCATACGGTCGTAACGACTGCGCCGAGTTGGCGTGAAGGGTTGCAAACACCCGCGTCCTGTTTCGGCAATGGTACGGCTGGCGCAGGCGATCTCTCAGGTCACGCATCTCGCGATCGGCACCACATCTGGGTCCTGGACGCAAAGCTGGACTGCGGGGCGCGGCCGGTAAATGAGGTCATCGTGTGAGACTTCTCGCTTCACACCAACGACCTGATTGCTTGGATTTTGTGGGTAAACTCGGTTATGGGTCTTCAATAGTGATGATGTGGTGTGACTCTTCTGAGTTAGGTTTTATCAATCAACGAGGCTAATGCTGTCGACCCACAGAACCCGTCGGACCCGTCACTAGCACCGAAACCTCGTGGGAAGTCGGCGAAACATTGACGATTGGCGGCATGCCCAGCTCGGTGGCTGATTTGATTTCATTTGGAATCAGAAACGCAAGGCAGCCGCCGATTACCTCGTTCTGCGAAAGCGTGCATGTAATCCTGCAATATCGCCTCTAATGTACGCAAAACCCAAGTCAAACTCGTGTCTTCATGCAGAAATCTGGCATTGATCTTCGTCTCAAAATCTGGAACACAAACGCTCAACTGCCGCCCCCACTCAAAGCTGGCATGGTAGTACCAGCCACTGGCGTCAATCGTCCATCGATACGCAGCATCGGTGGCGACCTCACTTGAATATGTGAGGTCAGATGCACGCTTCTGTAACCATCTTCCAGTGATAGTTCAATTCTCTGAGCTCTTATTGATTGTTCATAGTTCCACTTGTGCTGGTGTCTGCTGCAACACGATTAACTTCTTCCAGTGTCGTGATACCACTCAAAGCCTTCAAATATCCGCCTGACGCATCGTAATCATCTGCTGCACCGCCATCCGCTGAATCTCTCAGCTGAGGTCGCTTTGCTCTGACGATCAGTCTTTGGATCCTCTTCAGTCACATCCATCACCTCGTACCAAACCAGCACGCCCCAGAATATCCTCGCGGCACTGACGAGTGCTCGACCTCTCACTAGCGTGTAGGATTGTTGACCAGCCAGCGGCAGATGCTTTATATCCCAGGAGTCTTGAGCATATGGCACAATCTTGTTTCTCGTGATTGGTGGTGACAAATGGCCAATCGTTGATTGAGACGGTTTGCGTCTCCAGGGTGTGAAGACATGATAGCATCTCGTGTTTCGCAACGCTCGCCGGACCAGGCGCTGGACCGATAATCGTGAAATCACGGTGCTAGCGATCAGAGATGGTTCAATCATATCCAACCGACGCGGCAAACACGCCGGCTGCCGAGTTGGTGTGCGGTGTTGAAAACGCAAATGTCCCGTTAGTGCCGCTCTGAGCCGCCAAGCTAGCCGTTTCCGCGTCACGGAATCTCACCCACCATCACCACACATCTGGGTCTTGACGCAAGATAGAACGTAACCCCTGAAGCGAACGTCAGCGACCTCAGTGTTCACCCTGAATCTGATTGACACCGTCCATTTTATACCTCCACAGGGTCGTCTCCAGTGTCACATGGACTGACCCGTCTTTAATTTCTTCGATCAGAGCATGCAAAGCTGTGGATTTACCCGGAACCTGCTCGGACCAGATGTCAATCATACCGTTTGGCCGCTGATTCCTTTTCGGATGCTGCGCAGGGCTCGGCCGGCATAACCCATATCTTCCAAATCAGATGGAATTTCACGTCTTATCAAGCAAACGAATCACCGCTGTTCACCCCAAGCACTGGTGATATTGGCTATACGCAAGTCGACCGCGCCACAGCTGACATTCACTGCCAGGCGGCCGTCACGAGGGGATGCGGTGTTCGTCAATTTCAAGCTGGATAAAATCTTTATACGGCTCACGAGCGCTGGCTCAATACTTTTCGGTAGCTGCATGACCTCCTGAGCACCGTCAACACGGCAGCAATCTTCAGGCTTTTTCCAGTGGTTCATGTGTACATCAGAGGGCATGCTTTTCACCGCATACTCCCAATGGTGCTTAATGCGCGGATTGGAGAGTCCTGGACGATAGTCTTGATCTCGGTTGCTGATTCAATAGCTGCTTCCTCTTGTGACACCTGAGCAGCATCACTCACCGTCGACAAATCAGCCTTGTATTGACCTAAGACATGTCTAACACTATCCTCAGAGGCCATAAAGCACCTTCAGTGGACGCTGAACACGATTTGCCAAATAGTCGACAGCCTGCAACGTTGTGGCATCAATCATAGCGACTGCCAGGCGGTTTTTGAACCTCAGCCAACGGAACGGCCATGAAACGCTCCGCCACCAGCCGGCGCGCAGAGATAAGATATTCTGATCGATGAAGCTATTGCTCAAATTGACATATGGTACGCCTGAAATTTTGAGCTGCATGGGTCAACAACTCATTGTCAATCACACCCTCTTCGGTTGCTAGAAAAGAATGGCTTGTCTTCTTTCTTGGCACGCGCTTCGCATCGTCTAAACCCGTTTCTCGACAGACCCTCATCAATCAAAAAGCTTGATGAGTTTTTCCTGTATTTCATCTGTTAGCAGCGCCATGTTTGCTAACCCATATCCGTTTTCGCCACCAACAATCACTTCAACGGTAGGGTTGATCGCTTTTATCGTTAAAACTACTCGGTTTGGTTACGTCTGATGAAATCTTGCGAATCGTTTGTACTTTTACGCCACTGTCTGGCAACTTCAGAAATGACAGGTTAGACGCCACCACATACGCGACAATCACGCCCAAACTTGCTACTAAAATAATCATTTATATCTGTTTTTCCTATGGTTTTACCACCTTATTTTCAGTGTAATTGCCTGCGCTGGGATTGTATGGAACTTTTGCCTTGTGCGTTGAAACCACCTTGCCATCACCAGCTTGAATTTCCATGGCGGTGATTTCAATGACGTTGATTTTCAAAACGCTCCATCAATTCTTTCAATTTGTCAGGACACCACTAACTGAAGAGTTGAACTTATTGCCGACTCTGGGTTAGACTCCTTCACTGGCAGAGGCTGCGTCTACCGTTGAGGCTCTCCAGTGTCAAACCTGGCACCGCTCCGATAAACTTTTTGCTGCAAGCGTGCAAAGGCATCGGCGTTTGGCTCCAGCTGGTAATGCATCCAAAATAGTGTTTATGTGGACTACTGTCATCGCTCGATTTTACTGATTTGAGTGCACTGTTGTCTCTAACACTCTGATGTTATCTTTTAGCTCTTTAGCGTTAGAGATATTGCTGTGTAAGGTACTCACGTGCATTTTTGTAGCAATAACTTTAGAATGGAAGATGATCTGTTGTATCAGGAATATCGACACCACCAGACAACACCGCTAAAAGCAGCACCCGCCACAGAACATTGTCTTCTTTGAAGAATCTATCTGTTGGCGTTTGCAGGGTGCCACATCTTGCTCACCTGAGGGCATTATTGATTCTCTTCTTCTGTTCAGTTGATTCACTACGGCTCAAAGAGGCTTTCTGGAACGCCCTAAGCGTGAATCTGTCACGTTTCGTCTTGCTGGTCGACGTAATGATTGAAATCGTTTCTTTTGAATGCGCAAACAAATCATCAGGATAGGTGAAAGTAAAAGGCAGCGCAACACCTTCCAACCTGCATTCTCGCCAAATGTTGTTTTCACCGGCTTTCCTTATCGCTTGCTAGCGGCACACCGTCACCCTCAGATGTTGCCCTTTTTCACCTTGGTGCTGGTCAATGTCTTCTTGAGGACCTCCAACGCCGCAAAGCCATTGACGGCTCGAACCTTCCAGGGTAATTGTCTTTTCTTCTGGGTTGAGGCGTGCCATCGATATCTCGCACATTGTTTTGGCGCTGGCGGGTTGATAGCGCTAATCGGTGACAGTAGTCGTGAATTAATTTCTTTTATCATTATGCAATCGATCGATCTGCCCCAACTGCTGCTGCAACGTTACGGTCTTGTCCAGGGTCGCTAATTTGCGATAGTTCACCATATTTGCTTTTTATATCACTGTCTTGCTTGAGCTCAAACGCTAGTTGACCACCCAGAAACAGCTGCACAGAATACGACGATAGCAATGGACACGATGCCTACCAATATCGACATTGATATGACCGCGTTGCGCATCATGCGAATGCGTAGTAATTCGCGCTTAACATCTGGGATTAAAGTTGATTTCAATCATCCGGAGATTACTCCCTTTGCGCTAACCCGACGACTGTTGCAAACTCAGAGGCCACTGGAGCCAACTGCTGCTGATCATTCTGCGACATCGAAACACGTTGCTACGGATTGGCAGTAACGGCGTTGATACTCAGCCTTTGAGGAAATGTATTGATCCATCTGCGGGATAGCTGCGCCAAATCCAGACAATAATATGCCAGAAACTTGTAAGCTCGTGTAACGCGTCTGGAAAAAGAGTGATTGATTTGACAATTTCTGAAGCAAAATTGTCCAAAACCATATCAATCGCTCGCAGCACCTGACCATCCAATCGATCTGGCGCCAAACCAAACTTCAAAAATAAATTGCCGCGCCTGGTCTTCTTGGACGCTCAAGTTCTGTACCGCTGACCGCACCAGTGACTGTCAGGCCTGTTGGCACCATGTACGTACCAACCGAGGTGTTGTGCCATATACCACAGCTAAATCAGTAGAGATTTCGCCCATATCGAGGATCAATTTCGTCTTGGTTATCAGATGGCGTCAAATGAGCGAACCATTGCTATCGGGTCTGGCTCCTCAGCGATAACATTAAAAGCCTCAAGCCTTCCACAAATTCCAATTTGCTTTCGCTATGATTTAGCTGTACTGGTCAACAACACTCATACTGGTTTTGCGTTCGCAAGCTGTCACCGAGCAACGCCAGATCAACCTTTGCATCGTCAATTGACGTTGGAATATATTGTTCCACCTGATATTTCATGGTTGCGCGCAGCTCTTGGTCGAAACTTTTGGCACATCGATGATAGTGCTGAAGGTTTTACTCGAAAGAGCAGCCAATGGCAACGTTTGAGGTTTTGATGCCACTTTGCCCAACGGCAGTCATGATAACTTCACCCAAACGGCGCTTCGCCTCTGGTGAATCACTGCTTGATATTTTGCTATCAACTGGTGCATATCCGTAATGCATCAAGTTCCAGCCTGAACCACTGCGACCCAGATTGAACAACCCGCACCGCGTTTGTACCGATGTCTAGTCCGAAGAAGTCGCCCAACCCTTTTGAGAATTTCATATCACCTTTCATTATACGCATAAGCTTGTTGTATTTGTAAAACAAAACGTTAAAAACGTGGCGGCAGTTCACGTGAATACATGGTCTGAATGGCGCCCGAATCACGTGAACAGCCATAATTTGCTAAATCGCGTCTGGTCGCAAGTTCAAAATCTCTGCCGGTTTACCAAAATCAGTCTGATCAGGAACCATGCGTGCGCCGCAGATAGAGCGACCCGGTGACAATTGGTCCGGGTGACACGAAGCTGCTGCTTATCACACGCCCCACTCGCTAATAAATCTGACTCTGGCTAACCGCCATTCTTGGCTTCAGCTGCAGTGACTGACAGTCTTGTTAGCCAACAACCAGGCATCAACACGCTGTACATTTCGGTTCTATGATGATGTGATCTGCTCGAATGATAAGCTGTGAATAGACCCGACACTCGATAGCGGCCCGTTTGCATAGTAATATCACCAGTAGTCGTACCATTCGCCCATACACCGTGACGTACGCCAGTCTTTCACCGTGCCACCAGTAATCTCCACTTGTGCTGCACGGTACTCGGCATTGCCAGACAACTGTCATCACCGATCTTTATAGAGCCACTGTCCGTTCCTTTGATAGCCAGGTAATTATAGCCTGTGAGGCGACCAAACTGCCCATATGGTGTTTTAGTGTTACGGAATGTCAAGGTATTATATTCACGAGCTAAGCCTCAGCTGGGCCACCATCGGACAATCCAGCACCTGAAGCAGAAATGATATTTTGTGGCGACAAAATGCCATACTCTGCCCACGATCCGTACCGTTTATCGTCCAAAATAGTCATACTAGTTTGTACTAAGCCCTTGCTGGTCGCTCCGCCAAATGATACACCAGCCCTGACGTCGCCACCCCAGAACTGAACTTTTGGTTTCTTACTGACAACCACACACTTCACAGCGTATGATGACGTTTCTTTTACCGACCTTCTTGTTTATAAGCAGCAACTACCGTTGCATAACAAACCCTATCGCCCGACTGGACCGGCAATCCATTGATATCATCGTCAGACGAATGAATCATGGTTTGATTGACTGGAAAGTCTCGATCCGAGCCATCTTTATACAGGTCTTATAAGCACTAGAAATTGTCACGCCATGTTTTGCGGCAATGTGAGCTGCTAATTCACTGGATTCTCAATGAACATCTTTTACATTATCACCAGATTCAGCAATGGTGTTACCTGCCTTTGCCACAAACCGCACTACCGCACTACGAGTTGGCTTTAGAGCGTGTCGGTCCGCCATTGTATATCGATCCCTGCACCCAGAGACTTTCTTTTGTCCCAGAGTAATCGTGGTTGACGCTACATCAATTGATGAGTCTCCAGTGCGTATTCATATGGCACGACAGCACACGCATAGTTTGAGCTAGCAACACCACCCTTGCAGCTAGCTGGTGCCCATTCAATTCGTTGACAGATATTTTTCCGCATCACTTGCTTTGATGGTATATCTCATGACATTCCAAGGGTTCTTTGCACCAGCGATACTGGACCATAGTGTTGAATAAAGGTATCTCTTCGTAACGGTGGGCTGGACCAGCCAAAGTCAATCACGTAGCATCTTCCGAAGCACTAATATGCGGACTTCGTGGCAAATTATGACCCCTGATGGTGTGGCGAATCTGCTGGTTGGCATTTGCGTCACGCATAGCCAGTCGGTGAGTAAAAACCAATAGTCTCGCCGGTTTGGCAAATAACGTTGCTTTCTGCCAATCCCGATCAACATTGATATTCGCTGCTGTTTCGACGAATATAACTCTCTCCCTCTGCGCGCCATGGGCTAGCCTGGCGGATTATCCTGACTGGTAACGTTTCTGCTCGACATCGACCAATTGAAGTATTCTCTAAAAGTCACCACAACGCCAAAAGTTAAATATAACACCTGACCATTTTGGATCACCGGGCGTAGCAACATTTCCTAATGTCCAATGTTGCTGGCAATGAATCTCAATTGATGTCCAGCCACTCGCATCACCACGTCCACGGAGAGGTTAGTACCATGAATTGCCATCTTGATGATAGTGATTGAATCTGTGTAGCATAAAATGGGAGTCCTGTACATTCACCGCCCATCACCGCCGATCCATGTAGGTATATGGTGATGTATCTGTGATTATGAGCAACAGCCTGCACGCCAGTTGAATAATAGCCTGCTCCCAGCCGTTCGAGGGGCCTAATTGCCATTTTTATCATTAAACCATAAGGCTCCTGGCCTGCAAAGCTTTATTTTCTAAGTATTTGTTCCAGGCATCTATCTCTGATTTGTTATATGCTGGACGTGCCGCATAAAGCATCGTTTGTCAAAACCTTGCTGAGGCCATAGCGCCCACCAAGACCAATGAAGCAAACGCCCACCGCCGATTCATTTAGTCTCCCCGCCTCTGATCACCCTGCTTTATCATGTGAGCCCCACAATATTCTTTATGGCATCAAGGGTAATAATGTCATGAACTCGATGGTCTACATATACACCAGAATTGTTCACTGCTTTTTCAAGGGCCTCATAGCCACTTTTTGCCGCAGCTGCATCCCGCGTGTAGTAAAACGGATATGCTGAAGCTATGAACGCGACAAGTTGGATCCTAGTCATAATCCTTCTTTGCCTTCGCATCATCAACAAACTGTTTTCATCTCTTCGCTATGTTTTCTTGGCTGCTTCATCAACGCGACAAGTCGGTGTCTTGACGAATTTTTATTATACCGGTCAATCATATCTTTGCCGCATATCACATATGGTGTTTTTACCGTTTGCTGTGGCTGCTTAAAGCCCAGGTAGAGAAACCCGCTCTTTACGCCAGCGACGACAATAGCCACGACAACTACTACTGATATAATACCCCATATAATCACTTTCTTCATACTGCTTGTTCTAATACAGCTACGCTATCCTTGCAACCATCGGTGATGGTATAATAAACCCATGAGTTTTATCTCATCGGTATCGTGGGGCCCTCTCCCAATGTTGGCAAGTCAACCGTTTAATGCATTAACAAACAACGATATAGCGGCAAACTACCCTTTTTGCGACTGATTGAGCCGAACACGAGGAATTGTTCCGGTGCCAGACGAACGGCTGGAGGTTTTAACAAAATTATACGGCTCAGAAAATTCTGCCAGCCACGGTGACATTTGTGGATATCGCCGGGTTAGTAGCGAGGCGCCTCTAAAGGTGAGGGGTTTGGGCACAAGTTTTAGCAAACATCCGGCAATGTGACGCAATTGTGCATGTGGTTCGTGCTTTTGAAAAATAACGCCATTTTGCGCCATGATGAAGCACCAGTCAACTAAAGCTGACGATTGACATCATCAACACCGAGCTAATCTTGGCGAGATATTCAAACCATAGAAAATCGATTGCCACGGCTACAGAAAGAGGCCAAAGCCCGTCCAGCAGCTCGCGAAGAAGTCGCTATCTACAAACACTACTAGAACAACTGCGGTCTGGTGTCGCATATCTTCAATAGTCGACTTGAACACAGAATTGATTCAAGATCTCCACCTACTGACTGCCAAACCAGTTATTTATGCATTCCAATGTTGACGAGGCGGGACTAACCGATGCTACGCTGCAATCAGAGCTGACTTCCTTGGTGGCGCCTGCTAAAAGCTTTGTTTTAGTGCCAAACTGGAAGAAGAGCTGAAGGACTATCACCCGCAGAAGCTGCCGAGCTGTTGGAAAGATTACGGTGTCACGGAAACCGGACTCATGCAATTGATTCATGCCGCGTATGAGTACCTCGGCCTTCAAAGTTACTCAACTGCTGGACCTAAGAGGTTCGTGCCTGGACTATCCACAAAAGGATGGACGGCGCCACGGGCTGCTGGCGTTATTCACACCGACTTTGAAAGAGGCTTCATTGCTGCTCGGTGGTCGACTCATCACGACCTCGTCAGTGCTGGTTCTGAAGCTGCCGCCCGTGCCGCCGGTAAGATGCGAACTGAAGGTAAAACCTCACGTCATGCAACCTGATGATGTGGTCAGGTTTTAGATTTAACGTGCTGAGCTTTAACTACTTTTTAGTGCATAAAATCGCTCACGAGTGCCGCGAAAACTCCAGCCACGGCACTATCAGCTTGTCCATCGTCACGAACAATTTTGCCGACCACGCCTCAAAAATCACGCAAAATCTGCCGCCGGGTGTATCATTTTTGATGACACCGCTGTTGCCCAACTGCTGACGCGCGGCTTCAAACTGCAGCAACCATAGCAACAATTAGCGTCGTATCGCATAATGCTCGCAGATGCGGTAAAAATTTTGCCGTAAACTGATGAACGATACGTCGATCAGCACAATATCTGGTGCTTCGATCTGGCACAAAATCCCGAATATCAGTTTTTCGTGCAATTCTATCAGCAGGTCACGCCGCAAATCTGGATATGATGATCCGTCCCAACATCAACCGCATATACTTTTTGGCACCATATTTTCAGCGCATAATCAGTAAACCCCGCCAGTACTACTGCCGACATCCAGCACGATTCGGTCATGTAAACGTAATACCCAAAATTGAAGCTGACACTCGTGTTTTCAACCCGCACGACTGACATATCGTTCACGTGGCGACAGTGTAATCGGGGACTGCTCCCACCATATAGCCTGGCTTTTGCACCACCTTTCCATCAACCAGAACATCACCGCGGCAAAATATAATTTTCAGCTTGCGATCTACTAGCAACCAGCCCTCAACAAACCTAGTTTGCTTATCAAGCCGTCCCCAGCCGCCATACATATATCATAAAACTTACGAGTTATCTCAGCTATTTTCACCCATGACTGGCCTTTGGTGATGATTGACATAACATATTTACCCTTTGGATTGAGTCACAATAGCCACATCATTCGGTGCACTTCCAAAAACCAACATGTCATACCGTACCGCTGCTGCCAGCCGGTATACCCTGACGATATACCTGTCGCCGCATCAAGCCCAACAAGAAGTCACGGTGGCTACTCTGACTAAAGTGCCGTCATCAATTCCTTCAAAATCTTCGCCAAATCATTAGTCGACGTCATCACATGCGATCCTTTAAATGACGTCTCCTTAAAACCTTGCCCTCGCAAATATTCAGTAATACCGCTAGCGGTATATTGTGCTATAGTTGCCCTCCGGACACGCATTATCTGAGTTTACAATCATCCGAGGTATACATTTCTTGCACAGATGCCCCGCCGAGTTTTTATCATTCATGAGTCAACTGGTTATTATCAATTTATCCATCAAAACCAGTAGTATATGGTTTGTAGGTGCTGGCCGGACACACTAGACTCGTTGCCGCTGCACTGAGTGATTCCAGTTTTTCGCCGAGACAATTGGCTAATTGTCAGGCGAATATCATGATCACGCCACTGATTGACATGGGCCTGTGGTCCTAGCGCCGAATAGAAAAACGTCTCTTTTATATACTGGTTGTGGCAGCAACTGTTTAGTAAGCAAACACGATTTCTCTTCCTCTGTACCAAGCACCTCTGTACTTTTGTTTGTCATTTGCGCGATATCGATGCCCCGGCCTGGCGCCCCATTCTCACGTTTCTCGTCTGTACCGTCATGCATATAATAACGGTTTTACCAGCTGGTTTATTGACTACTTTGCCAAATAGATATTCCAAAAACTCCGTTAGTTTCGCCTGATTGAGCGCTATTTTTAGGGATATTATGTCCATCTTCGATGAAAGACAAAAGCTTTTTGCGATGGTTGATTTGTCAACTTTGACTGCTTACCTTCAAATTCCACGGCGATATTTCGCTGCAAAATCTTTTCAACACGAGGCGTAACTCTTGCAGCTGTTTTTCCGTCACCTTGGCAGACAGACGTTTACCTTCATCTGCACCTCGGTCTTGTCACCCAAAAGAATACTGGGTCGAAGCTGTCGCCTGACGCGCCTCAACACTTTGCAGTTCGACCAGCTTTCTCTGCTACAACCACCACCTTGTCGTTCTGAATCTCTACTCGTGCATTTTCGGGCGGCAACGTTAAGCTGTCACCATATTCAGCCATCTTCGCTTCCAACGCACTTTCATCAAATTTCACTTCAGCATTGTTAACCTCTGACCGAACGCCACCATGACTGGCACGGCATCAATCGCTGCCACCACGGATGATCAACGCCTTTTGTCAGCCACACAACGACTACACACTGTGCCACCAAAAATTATCTACAGAAGCTTCCTGCTTACCATTTCTTGTCGCAAATTGCAGCTGTGTCTGTGGAGCACTGTCCTTCATCAACCGTTTCAATATCATTGCGTGTCACCAGCTAACACTCCGTCCCATCATATACGCCCCTACTAGTCAAGCGATCCCCCGGAAAGCTCATCTGAACAACCACAGACAACAGACAGATTAAACAAAAACTAACACCACCATAAAAGACCCATCTCAACGATGAGTCTTGATGACATCTTTTACACACGACGCATTCGAAGACGTATAATCTTCAACTGTAGCGTGAGGTATTTCCTCAGTTCTCTACTTTTTCTTTCCCTATATTCACCAGTTGTTGTATCGACATTAACAATATCCCCCTGTTTGATGAATGCTGGCACTGTGATGACTAAACCAGTTTCCAGTGTCGCATCTTTCAATACGCTCGACGTCGTATCACCCTTCACAACATCTTCGGTATACGTCACTTCTAGGTAGAGGTTTTTGGTAGCTCTACGTTGATGAGCTCGTCCATCAAAAACGCAAGCTCAATGAGTCACCTTCCTTCAGAAAGTCAGCCAGAGTCGACGATTGCTGCACCCAATTCAAATTGCTCAGCTTTAGGATCCATGAAAGTAAAATGTTTCACCATCACGGTACAAATATTGAACAGTTTTATTGATCACCTCAGCGATCAATCTTCTTGCCCTTGAAGGTTTTCAGGATAACACTGCCGTCAATCAAGTTTTTCAATTTCATTAACAAATCGATCCACCGCGGCCCATTACCTTCTGGCCGTATTCAATCACGCGATATCAAACACCGTCTATTTGGCAATCGTTCCTTTTTAAATCTGTTGGCTGGTACATGCTCCTTTATTTCATCTTTTAGAACTGTTGGCCGACGCGCCACATCCTTTGGTGCGCCGAAAAATGTTCAAATTAGCCGTGTCATGAATGGCAACAATGCTAAGTGGCGAAGCCGCTTGATGGCGACTGCCAGCTTCGCTGTTGTTTCTCAGTCAAACCGTTTTGCAATTGATTCAATTTGACCGTCACGTTGGTGTATCGTTGCAAGCGTCTTTTACGTCTCGGTAGTCAATCACACTTGGTGTATCCTGTCGTTTCTAGCATATTTTCTACTCCTTGTTAAAACGGAATTTCTGATAAATCAATCGGTTTTATCATCAATCTCCGTCACTCTTCTTCTTTCGTTGATATATTTGCCGTTGAGCTGGCAGTATCACCGCCGGCCCATCTAGAAGGTCACATCAGAAGCAACCACTCAATTCGTGAACGTCGCTTGCCAGTTTCCTTGTCTTCCCAGCTGTCTTGGCGGAAGGCGTCGCTACCAATACGCGTCTGGCCTTTTTGATAGGTACCGCATAACCAACTCACCGAGTTCCTACGAGTGACATCAAAGAAATCGGCTTGATCATCTTGTGTTTGGCGATCCACCGCGATAGAAAAACTCACCACCGTCCTACCTGACGTTGTTGTGCGCTGCTCAGGATCACGGGTCAATCTCCCATCAAATGACCTGATTGATACGCCGTGCCATAGTGTTACCCTCCTTATTATAGTGTTATTATCGATATCGTTTGCGATAATTATGCGTCAGCTTCAGCAGCTTCAGCAGCCATCTTCTCAGATCGCCTTCGCGCTGCTCTGCCAATGCCTGACGAGTCTTTTTCATCAGTCTTTGCAACAAGTAGCGCAATACGTCGTCAGTAATGTTCAGTGTGCTTGAAATCTTGCGTGCGCGTCTGATGGCAATGTTGCCTCAAGGTACACATCTACTGCGAAATCTTCGCGGCGAATTTGAGTAAGCCAGTTTTTCTTACCCAGTTGTCTTCTTTGGTGATTTCACCACCATTGTCTTTGATCAACGCTCAGAACCTTGTCTGGCGCCGCGTCAAATTTGCTTCCAAATCTGGATGAATAAGAACGGTCAGTTCGTATTCGTTCATGTTTCCTCCTTCGAGATCCTTCACGGATGATTTATGCTATCTCACATAACCTTAGGTTATTATTCCCTCGTATTATACGGTAATCTGATATAAAACCAGTGGTAGACCACCAGACCGTGTTACAATAGGATTCATGCGTATCGCTATCCAAGGACAGGCTGGGTCATTTCACGAACAAGCGGTAAAACAATGGTACGGGCCCGAGGCTACCATCGTTCCGTGCGTGACCTTTGGCGATGTTTTTCAAACCTATGCCCGCGGCCAAGCCATAGTCGTGGCAGTAGAGATACCATTTACGGCACCATCAGCGACCACCGTCATCCAGATCCTGCCGCGCTCCTATCGTTGGTGAGTGACACTTGCCATTCAACAAACCCTCATCACCAATCGCGCACACAGCTTGAGGACATTACCTGTCTGTTCATCCTGTTGCCTTGTCCACAATCGCCAGCATTTTCTCGAGAATGCCTACCACACGCTGCGCAAATTGAATATTTTGATACGCTGGCGCTGTCCAATTCATCAAACAACACGGTGCATCACACCTAGCAGCCATCGCTGGTGAGGCCGCCGCTCAGCTACCGAATATGCCAATTCTCAAGCGACATATCCAAGACGGTCGGATGATATCACTCGCTTCCTCGTCCTTGATCCAACCGCCACGGTGACTGACGCCGATCGAGCAACACTTGTGGTGACCACTACCCATCAACCAGGTAGCCTGCTCGAGATACTCCGTACCTTTGCTAACCAGTCCATCAACCTTGCCAGCCTCCAATCAGCCATCGTTGGTCAACCCTGGAATTACAAATTCTATAACCGTTGATGCTGCTGGTCCGTCGATCACACCGCGCCATCAACAAAATCACCGCAACTGGGGCATAGTAACATTACTCGAGAATACCGAACCGCACGATAAGCGTAAGTCGCTTCAGAGTGCTCATCGCCAAGTTCATCAGGCTGGATACCAATACGTCTCGCGGCTTTGATCCATTAGCCGGACCAATGATTCCCTGATCCTCCATCTCAGCCATGATACGAGCAGCTCGACCATACCCAATCTTCAACCGCATCTGTAATAAACTAGTAGAAGCTCGACGACTCTCGATGACCAAAGCGAACAGCATCCTTAAACATCGTCACCGTCATTACCTTCCATTCACCATCACGCCACCCTTACCATTGAGCTGAACAGGCTGCGCAACCACTTCATCATTGTACTGCGGTGCTGACTGCATCCTGAGATAGTCGGTTATCTTATTTACTTCGTCATCAGTCACCCATGCACCCTGAATACGCTTTGGCTTGCTCATGCTTGGTGTGTACAGCAACATATCACCCTGACCAAGCGGTTTCTCAGCACCAATCTGGTCAAGAATAGTTCGTGAGTCAACCTGAAGCTACGGTAAAGCCAATTCGTGCTGGCATTTGCCTTGATCAAACCAGTGATCACGTCAACACTTGGCCGCTGCGTTGCCAAGACCAAATGAATACCCACTGCTCGAGCTTTTCTGTGCCAGTCGAGACAACCAGTGCCTCAACATCACGCGCTGCCACCATCATCAAATCAGCTAACTCATCGATGACGATGACAATGTAGCATCGCCCCTATGTCATTGTTGCTGAACATTTCCGTTTTCATCAGCAACCGGAATTTTTGTACCAGCAGTCTTAATCTTTTTATTTATAGCTCTTGATATCGCGAATTTTTCTCCGCCGCCAACAGCTTTATAGCGCCGCTCATCTCGTTGACCGCCCATTTTAGAGCTGAAAATTGTCTTCTCTGGCTCAGTAATCACTGGCGTCAGCAAATTGGGATGTCTTCGTACGGTGCCATTTCCACCTGCTTTGGGTCAACCAAGATCAATTTCATGTCGCTCGGACTGTTGCGATATAATAAACTAGTCAATAGAGTGTGATCATCACCGACTTACCAGAACCGGTCTGACCAGCAATCAACATGTGCGGGCATCTTATTCAGCTCACCAACCACTGCTTCACCCGAGATATCCTTACCGATAGCAAAGCTCAACGGTTCATGGGCGTGCTTCCATTGTTTCGAATCCAACACACCATATAGTCGCATCAGCCGCTCGTCGGTTTTGGCACCTCAATACCAACGGCTTTTTGCCCAGGAAATCGGCGCCTCAATCCGTAAACTCTGCGCCGCCAAATTTAAAAGCAATATTCGTCTCCAGTGCTGTGATGCGCGTCAATTTCACACCACTCGGCGGCCGCAAAGTATGTTGCGTCACCTTTCGGCCCAATATTGGCGTCTTCCATCTCACGTCGATGTTGAATTCCTGCCACGTATCATGAATGATCTGCGCGTTTTGCCGAATATCGCCAGCATCAGCTGGGCTTTGCTTCTTCTCTAGTAGATCAGGCTTGGTGATTGCCGAATTTCGGGATCTATGCACGAAAACCAACGTCCTGTTCTTCGGCAGATTTGTCCTCTTTACGCTACCCCGTAAAACTGCTCAACGGCGACGATTTTTGGCTTTAGCTGGTTCTTCATGCTACCGTCGGCACGCCAGCGTTCAAAATTAATCTCGCTGACCTTTCGTGGCTCAGCTTTTTCCGCTTTGGCAGCCTGTCCGCATAATCGCCTTGTTCTCATCATCCTCCGAAGAATCACGCCGCATCATCTCCCATATCTTACCGAACAGCTCAGCTGGGGTCGTGAGCGTGATGAACAACGCGGTGATAAGGATGAGGACGATATATCAGAGCGATGATTGGCTTTTCTACCAGGGTCATCATCATATGATTAGCAACATCCCAATAACACCACCAGCCTCCGGGCGGGCGGCAGTCTTCAGTAGTCCAAACAGTCCACTCCAGCCACACCACCTCCGAAAAACAGCCGCTATCTTCATGGCGAGTGGCAATCGATTATTCTCTGCACGGAAGGTTCTCGACCGCGATATAAACTAACAACACCGGCAAAGCGACACATACGCGTAACCAACAACCTTCAAGGCGGTGTGGTTTTGTCCACTCAAGACTGGGCCACCTACATCAAACCATGCCACCACTAACAGTACGACAGCACTATCATCAAGACCGCCCCAACTTGCGACCAAAAAGCCACTCGGCACATCATGTTTTTGGCGCGGTCGTCACTGATTTCTTTTCGTAGTCTTTCGTTTTTAAACAACTGTTGTTTTATTATACCCGTTTTACGGATTATCGACTTGTTTATTATGTCATACTTTGCTGAATATGTCAATAAGCCGGTGCGTTGTGTCGCCTCTCGTAGCCTTGGTACCGTTCGCCTCCGTGTCAGGGGACTTGTTTAGCCGGAAATCGCTTTTGAGTAGCTTTGGTACAACTAGGCTAGTCAGCCGCTGCTTCTGTGCTTAGCTGCCCCTGGACGCCCCTGAAACTTTTCCTGGAGCTTTTCAAGCCAGCCGATTTCATTGATAACAGGATAACAATCGGTGTTCGACGCGTCTGATCGTTACAAAATATGCGTGACTTCGTCCTTATTTCCTTTTTCACCACATCAAGATCGTATTTACCGGCGCAAAACTGCGGGCTGCTTTTCTGCTTCAGGTATTGACGAATCATGTTCATCAATTCCTCAGAGTCACGCAGATAAGATGAAAACCGCGGGAGAATAATCTGGGCTGGTCAACAGCCGTCCCCGTGCCGCGCTGTACTGTCAACACCACCACAAACATGCCCTCTTGAGACATATGGATACGGTCTTTCAGTACCACCTCAGAGACGATAGCGCCCGTGATCGTCGTACATCACGCACCAGCTTGAATGCGACCGGCTTTCTTAGCTTGCCGTTCAACGTCAATTTCAATAATATCACCAGCGTCGCAGACAAAAGATATTTTTCCGTGGAATCCCACACTCTTTCTCTGCCAGCCGTGCATTATGCACTAGCATGTGAAATTCACCGTGAATTGGCATGTAGTACGTCGGATTCAGAGCGTTGATCAACTTAATGTGATCATCATAATAACCATGGCCCGACAAGTGCAGTGGTCCAACGCCCGTCAAGTGCGTCTTTGCCATTCTGAATCACGTCTGAACCTTTCCACGCATCAAGCCGTCAACTGTTCGCTACCACGTTTTTCTCGTTGCCCGGAATCGGATTGAGGCTAAACACCACCACGTCAGAGCCTTTGATCTTCATGTATTTATGCGCACCAGTCGCCATACGATTTAACGGCATTAAACTCACCCTGTGAACCAGTACAGACCACCGTGACTTGGTTATCTGGCAGCTTAATGATATCCTCCATCTTCATGACGGTGTCTTTCGGGATCTTGATAGTGCCTGAACGCAGCGCCACCTCCAAGTTCTGGATCATTGAAAAACCGGCAAATGCTTTGCGGCCGTGCTTATGCGCCTCTTCCAAAATCAATTGCAGGCGGTGGACCTGTGACGAGAAACAGCTCAAGATCACTCGGCTGTTGCTAGATTTATCCATCACCTGACCGATGGAATATTGAATATCAAACTCGGTGTGGGTGTGCGTACCAGCTGACTCTCAGTTGGTCGATTCATTCATGAACATCAACACACGCCTTCTTTCGACGCCACTTCAGTCATGCGTTTGAGGTCAAACTTCTGACCATCAACCCGGACTTTTCCTCAAATCGCCAGTCGCCAGAATCAATGATCACGCAACGGCGTCCGAATAATCACCGCCGTTGAGTCAGGGATGGAATGGATTCACCCGCACCAATTCCACCGAAAGTGCTTCGACACCCTGAACAATTTCATGGCTCAATGGGATCCATCACCCGGAAGTCTGGCTGAAAATCGGTATCGGCATCAGCCAGCGACTTATCGAGCATACCGATAGTAAACTTTCGACGCATAGACCGGTGCTGGAATCCGATGAATAAAGTGCCGGAAAGAACCGATGTGGTCAAGATGTCCGTGGGTGAACATGCGCCTTAATCTTGTGCTTATTTTCCTCGAGCCAGCGTGATATCTGGCGTGATGTAATTGATTCCTGGATAATCGCTACCCGGAAATAGAAAAGCCCATGTCGACAACGATAATTTCGTCGTCATGCTCAATGGCGTTCATGTTTTTACCGATGCCCATTTCGCCGACACCACCGATTGGGATAATCCTGAGCTTTGGTTTGCCGCCGCGGTCCGTTTTGGCTGCATTTTAGCACTAAATTGCTCGCCACCATAGCCATTGTAAACTGATTATTGACTGGGATATTGATCAGATGCTGCGATGCCCTCAAAGTTAACATTTTCGCTCGTTCGTCGCTGCGCGCGATACCTCACCTTTACGGTGGTCGTGTATACCACTAATACTGCGTTGTTGCTCGACTGAGGACGCTTTTTGAGCATCATCCTTCTGCGGTGTTGCCAGTCGCCGCTGACCCATGTTATTATACTCCTTTTTCGTTATAATAATTCCAAAGAATCAGGCAGAGAGTTATTACTACTGTATAAATATCCTCTCGTTAGTAGTTCCAATTGTATCAAAACCCCAGTGCTTTTGTCAAAAGCGCGTAATAACAGCTTTTCCCCACTGTTATCTATATCAATCATCGCCGTCCACTGATGTGTGAATAAATTTTTCGCTTGCCGCGGTAGACGAAGAAGCCGATGAGGAGCGCGTTTGCCACCAGCGCAAAGCCAGCCAGGATGAGCATGTGCTGCGTATAGAGCGCGCTATCTACCCCACCCGAGATCGCATGACGATAGGCAATGATGGAGTGCGTCATGGGCAGCCAAGGGGTTGATAGCGTGAAGAAACCAGAGGCTGTTTGATGGGGAATATCCCTTCGCTCGCTGCCAGCTGAGCACCATGATGATCATTACCACCAGCCGGCCAGGGTTATCCAGCACCATCACCAGCAGCGTAATGAGCGACATAAAGGCAAGCGAGGCAAGGTAGCTTGTGGCAGCAAATAACCACGGGTGGTCGGGTCCAAAGCCCACCGCATAGACTAGCACCAGCATCATAATCGTTGCTTGCACCAGTGCAGCCAGCCCCAAGACCGACATCTTAGCCAGCCACCAGCGCCAGGCATTTTCTTGGCGCGAGAAGGTCTTGCGCACTGGGTACATCGTCGTCAGAGCCAGCCCACCAACAAAGAGCGCTGGCGAGAGCATATACGTGCCATGGCAGTAGCCATATTTGGCACACTGCCAGTACTGTGCTCGTTTCTCGCCACAGGCGCGGCCATCTGCTGCTGAGCCGCTGGGCTGGTTGGCAAGAGCTTTTTACCTGAGCCGCACCAGTCTGCAGTTTGTGCGCCAGTGTGCTCGAGCCATCCGCCAGCTGGTTGCTTGCCTGCATCAGCGTACTAGAGTGCTGCTGCAAGGTGGCTGCGCCCTGAGCCAGTTGCCCACTACCCTGCTGAGCTGTTGCGAGATTGCCCGCCACCTGTGCTGCACCAGCCTGGAGCCGCTCGCTACCAGCCCGCACCGTATTGTACGCAAAGGCAGTGGTGGCTTGCGGGGCGAACTGCTCACGCCAGTGTTGAGTGCTACCACACCATTCTTGAGTGTTTGCTGCTGAGTAGTAAGTGTTTTTAGTAAGAGTGTCGAGGTTGGCCAGCAAGCTCTGCGTTTGCTCGGCAATGGCTTTGGTCTGCTGCAGAGCACTCGCCAAGGTCTGCAGCTCGGGCAGTGTAATGGTCGTGCTACCGCCAGATGCAGCCGCCTGCGCACTAGTCTTTTGGAGGATCGTCCCGGCTGATGCGGTGGGTGCTTGCATTGCCTGGAGCGCACCCACGACTCGCTGCGCATCTTGGGCTACTGCCGCCTGCTGAGCCGCCACCGCTGGTGATGGCTGAGCCACCTGAGTGTTGAGTGTGTTTATCCCTTGTTTGATCTGCTGCACACCAGCCGTTAGCTGGGCCACGGCCGCCGTTGGTGGTTGGCCAGTTAGCTGTGCTGACCTTGCTGGACTTGCACTGCGCCGACCTGCAGCCGCCCCAGGCCCTGCCGTTAGCGTCTGCTGCTTGCTCGCCAGTTGGCTGACACCATTAGTGTATTGAGTAAGACCCGCTTGGGCTGCGCCGACCCCTGATGCAAGCGCCCAGCACCATCACCAGCCTGCGCCATGCCATTACCCACCGCACCAATGCCCGCTGCCACCTCTTTGAGGTAGGTTTGGGTCACTTGCTCGGCCACTGTTTCCTTCACTTTTTGCGCGGCTTGGCGGCTAATGACTGCACCAATGTAATTCTTGGCTGGCGTCAGCTGATACGACACCACCGCTTGCTGCGGCTTGTCCTGCCGAAGTGACGCCGCACGCTGTGAGAAATCCTCTGGCACTGTCACTACTGCGTAGTAATAACCACGGCGCACGCCATCATCGGCTTGCTGCGGAGACGAATTCCCACTAAGCGCCTTGCTCTTCGTAGAGACTCAGTCATTGTCCGGCCGATCTGCGGCTCACTTGCCATTGATCTGCGCCCCTTATCCTCATTCACAAAGGCAATCGGCAGTCGGTCGGTATGCCCATACGGGTCCCACACCGAGCTGAGGAAAAAAACGCCGCATATATCACCGGCACAAAGGCTAGCGCTATCACCGCCACCAACAGCGTCTTACTGTGCAGCAAGTGCCGCCATTCGGCCTGGACCATCACGCTGCGGCGGCGCCGGATGGCTTGCTTCATCTTCTCACCCATTGTTAGCCAACCCCGAATAATATCGTGCAATGTCACACCCTGCAGCGTCTCAGCCCAGCGTGCCTGGAGCCCGATCGAAGGCACCAGGATGCTCACCTCACCGCGTTTGATCTTGCTACCATCCGCCTGGCGGGCAAACATCCGCTCGGCCACTCCTTGGTATTGGACGAAGCTCTCCGTCCCCTCGACTGCTGCCACGATATCCCACAGCGTCAGCTCCGTACTAGCCGCGCCAGGGCGAAAGCCACCACCCGCACCCTCGCCGAGGGTAATCAGCTGGGCTGTTACGAGCTTGCGTGTTACTTTGGTAATATACGTTGGCGACACCCCCATCTGCTTTCGCCAATCTCTGATTCGTCACTGGTGATCGCAGGTCTGGATGCGCCAGCAAAATCACAATGCAGCAGGCCTGCTCGACTGCTCCTGATAGCTTCATCTTAATCCTTTCATCAAATTAGCCATAGTAGATATCTACTATCCACTATACCACACTCATCCTATAAACAACCTCCCGGTCAATTAAAAAGCTCCGCCACGACGGAGCTTCTCCTCATTCTACCTGAGCTTTTAACTTTGGTTTGCCTTCTCCGGTCAATACGCGGCCCCAAAGCATTCAGCTGAGAGTTAACCTCTGCCTTTTTGGAATGCCTCATTTAGTTTCTTTGGAGCGTCACCAGCCTTAAACTTTTGTCAGTTGACGGTACAATTTACTCGCAGCTGCTGACCAAAGCCAGACGCGTCACTCAGCATCGTGGGCTTTTTGCATCTCCTCAACTATGCTTCGTTCTCATAAAGCATCAGCTAGTTTCTTTGCTTCTTCAGACAACAGTTGGCTCCTTACTTTCGCTAGTTTCTTCACAGCAGAAACACAAGAACTAACAGTTTTGTCTATAGTTCTCTAGCAACTACTGCGGTCTGAGCTAAATCGAGGAAAAGTAGTAGCAGCTCGACAGTTCTTTGTGGTCTCTAACAGCTCATCAGATGCATCAGCCAAATCACCTACCATTGTGGTAAATTCATTGTTTTGTTTGATGAAATCATCGTATTTTTGCTTAACATCTTTTGTCACACAAGGCTTTCATGTCTTTCAAGTCATCAACCGACTTCTTATATCCTTCTACTGATTCTTTAATCTTATCGGTGAGACGCGGTTGACGTCCCATATGAAACCATGCGAAAGGCTGAACCAACCCGTAGATAGGTACCACGCACTTTTTGTAACCTTATCGTGCGCTTCCTTGTAATCTTCTTTACTCGGACCGCTCAATAAAATCACTGCCAAAAACAATACCAACGACCAACAAGATGAAGGCAATCGAACCACCAATATACCCCACAACATACCCTTGCTCATGCCCTTTTTTCTTGACTGGTCCCTGAGGAGCTGGCTGAGTTGGCGCCGAGTTGCACGTGGTTCCGGAACGGTTGCAGCAGGAGTTGGTGTCGAGTTTGTATTATTACCTTTGTTATCCATGCTTTCTCCTTTTTCTTTACTCTATTAATTGTACACTATTTACGATTTACTGAATACGGTTACTGACCAGATTATAAACCGATCATCGTCAAATTGATCTTGCCGCGCTGTCAATACCAGTTATCTTTACGCGGACAGTCTGGCGCTTCTTTGACGACATCAGTCACCTTATTGACCCGACCTTCGGCCAGCTTCGAAATATGCACCATACCATCAACTCCTGGCAAGATATTCACAAAAAGCGCCAAAGTCTCTGATACTAACAACCCGACCCTCATAGATCTTGCCAACCTCTGGCTCTTCTACCAAACTCTTGATCCAGTTCATAGCTTTTCTCAATTGATGCGCCGTCTGGGCTAGCGACAGTGATGAGACCGTCTTTGATGTCAATTTCAGCACCAGTTTCCGGTGATCTTATTGATCATCTCGCCACCCTTTTACCGATCACCGCACCAATCTTGTCTGGGTTGATCTTGATCTTCTCAATGCGTGGCGCGTATGGGCTCAATGCCTGGCGCGGCTGTGGTAATACTGACAACATATGCTCCAAGATGTGTGCTCGGCCAGCTTTTTGATTGCTCAATTGCTTGTGCCAAAATGTCAACTGGTAGGCCATGCACCTTCATATCCATCTGTAGCGCCGTGATACCTGAGCGGTGCCTGTCACCTAAAGTCCATATCACCAGCAAAATCTTCAGCATCAGCGATGTCGCTCAGCACATATGGCGTACCTCGTCCATCATTGAGCCCATGGCGATACCAGAGACTGGATTTTTGAGCGGTACACCCGCATCCATCAGCGCCAAACAGCTTGAACATGTCGCTGCCATTGAGGTGGAGCCGTTCTGGCTCATGATTTCGGTCACCGAACGAATGGCATATGGGAACTCTTCTTCACTTGCAACACTGGCGTCAATGCTCGCTCCGCCAAGTAACCATGCCCATTTCCCGACGGCCCGGACTACCCAAACGGCGCACTTCACCAACAGTATAACCCGGAGCATTGTGGTGGTGCATATACCGCCGCTCGTAGTCGGTCTGTTCCATAGTGTCCACTAGTTGCGCGTAGCTCAGCGGCGCCAAGGTAACGTGTTCATAGCCTGAGTCACGCCGCGGGTAAACAAGCTTGATCCGTGTGCTCGTGGCAAGAAACCAACTTCTGAGCTGGTGGTCGGATTTCCGTCAATTGACGGCCGTCTGGACGCACCTTATCCTCAATGATACCTCGGCGTACGTCCTTATGGAGTGCCAGGTAAAAGCCTCATCATACTGAGGTCGCAGCTCATCATAATCCTCACCGAGCTTTGTCGTAAATTCGTCATGAAATGCCTGACGAATATCCGCGATCAGTTCGTTACGCTCTGGGTAAGCACGACGAATAGCTGCGCCAAATTTACCAGCAACCCACGCGTCAACTTCTGCTTGGATGGTTTCATCTGGCGAACCAGTTCGTACTGCTGCGTGGCTGGTGCAACTCTTTTCTGCCAACTCACGCTGGAGCTGGATAGCTGGCTGCATCATATGGTGCGCCCACGCCATTGCATCAATAATCACTTGTTCGCTCACTTCGCGAGCACCCGCTTCCACCATGGTAATGCCGTTCTCAATGCCAGCAACGCTACCAAATCCAGGTCACTGGCTGCGCGCTCATCAGGGGTCAAAAAGGCCCTAAATTCACCGTTAACTCGGCCAACACGTAAACCTGCCACCGGTCCATCAAATGGGGTGCCAGTCAGACTCAGTGCCGCACTAGCGGCTACCATTGCCACCATATCAGGACGGAAACTTGGGTCCATACTGAGGACGCTTGATACGACTTGAACCTCTTGGCGATATCCCTTCGGGAACAGTGGACGAATTGGCCCGGTCAATCAGTCGCCCGATCAGTATTGCCTCGTCAGATGGACGACCTTCTCGCTTGATAAATCGGCTACCAGAAATCTTGCCGGCAGCATAAAAACTTCTCTTCATAATCAATTGACAGCGGGAAATAATCTAGTTCCACTGGTCGCGAGCCGACCATCGCCGTACCAAGCACAACCGTGTCGCCGTAACGCGCTACCACACTGGCGGTGGTGCGAAAACCAACCCTATTTACCTCTAACGTCGGCGGTCGACCACACCATTCAGTGGTAACACTAAAAATATCCTTGCCACTTGGATTAATAATGCTCATCGCGAGCCTCCTTTCTGTCGCGAAAAAGTAACAGGGGGTGAAAGCTGATATTGATAAGCTCTCGTCTCTATCACCATTCGCGGTTGAGTTACCTTTTTATTATACCACACTCTTCATTCATCACCCGGCGGGCTGTTATAATGATAAGTGTGAAGATGAAACGCGCAAAACGACAAAAGATTATCTCATATTGGGTATAGCATTGGCATTGCTAGTGGGTGGCGGATATTTACTTATTACTATTTTGGTCCCTTTTTCGCAACACAATTCATCGACCCAAAGAACAATGAAACAACTAAGGTTTTGCACAACTGATGAGTTTCATCCAGAAAATCGCATTTATATTCCTGCCATCAATGTCAATATTCCGTACAAAACCGGTGGTGCAGAAGTGTTAGAGTTGACTGCCTGTGTGGCGTAAACCGAAAATAGCAACCCTAAAGAGGGTGGAAATTTCATCGTTGCTGCTCATCGCTTCCAGATTGTCACACCACAACGCACCATCAACAATTCTCCGTTTTACAACATTAACAAGCTCAAAGTTGGCGACTCCATCACAGTTGATTACAACGGCAAACGCTACGAGTACAGCATATATGATATATATAAAGTTAAGCCTGATGCTGTCGAGATGAAGAGCGAACCGATCAACCACGCTTGACACTGTATTCATGTTCCTCGGGTGGATTCATTTTGATAAACGTGAAGTTATCATCGCTGTTCCAAATAGTTCATACAGCATCCGCCCCGATATATCGAGGGCGGATATATAAACTACTTGGTTTGCTTATTTGCGTGGTCCCAATGTAGCCAGCACGCTTATAACTCTCAAAGTCAGTTCGCTCAAGTATCGCAGTAGGCGCTTGCGCTTACCTCACCATCTGGACAAGGCCGCGACGAGCCAGTGAAGTCGTGTTTGTTGACTTTCAGGTGCTCTGTAACCTCTTTGATACGAGCTGTCAAAATCGAAATCTGCACCCTGAGGGCTACCGACATCGTTTTTGCCAACCTGAGTCAAAGCAATCGCTTTTGCTTGTTCTCTTTACTGATCATAGCTGTTTTGATTATATCAGGGTGACCAATATTTTCAAGAAAGTGCCGCTAGAATAGCTGCGCGTAGCTATATATCGTTGAGCCACTGTCTGGTGCTTGCGTGCTATTGTGATGACAACTTGAGACGAATACGATTGAAGGTTGCTACGTCCTCGGTAGATGGATTATTCAATGCGGCATATATCACAAACCCCTACCACCGTCATGACACTCATAGATCTGAAAAGATTGCTTCCTCATTTGCTGCTTTTTACTCAGAAACACCTTGCCGATAATCAGCCTTCAAACAATCCGGAACCAAGGTTTGTACAATTATCCGGCGCATTAAACGGACCAAATCCGGTGATGCGCTTTCCTCTAGCTCTCCGCCAAAGCAGCAGCATCGCCCGCAGTTTAACTGCAGATCGAATCTTCGCGTCCAATCCATTCTCACGCACCGACCGATACGAGACACTGTGTTGATGCCAACACGGCAATCACCGCTATAACAATTAATACTTCAACCAATGCAAAACCCTTTATGCTTCATATCCATATAATACCACCCTAATTCTCATGCCAAAAATCCGACAGTTTCGCTGCTTGGTCAATGATAAAGTTAGCGAATTTTTGTGCGCCGCAACGCATTGACAGTAGGCACCAGTTCCCAGATAGTTACCGATGTCCTCTGCCAGCGTACGAATGTATGTGCCACTAGAGACATGAGTATTGATACATAGTTTTGGATAGTATATGATGCAATTTCAATGTCATCACCGTGATCTGTCGCAGGCATCGCAACTTCCTGACCTTTTCGCGCGGTGATAGGCGCGCTGCCCATTGATTTTTGATGGCGCTAAAAAGCTGGCGGGGTTTGCTCAATCACCCCAATGAACTTCCGTACAGCCTGTCGCACCTCTTCAGTTGTCGGCTGATGCTCAGACACTGGCGTGAGCTCACCTTTCAGGATCTCCCGTCGTGCTAGTCACCCCCAAAATGATTTCTGCCTGATACCATTTGTCTAGCTTGGTAAATGACCCGGCTTCTTTACATTTTACCCGTTACTAAAATCATCAGACCAGTAGCAAACGGATCCAAGGTACCAGTGTGTCCAACTTTTTGCTTTCTTACCTAGCTGTTGACTGAGCACTCTCCTGATTCTGGCGACTACGCCAAAACTACTCATACCAGCTGGCTTATCAATGAGCAGGATATCATCATTTGGTATCACGCTAGTTTTGTCCAGAATCTGGAACTGGGTTGGATTGAATTCAGCATTGGTAGTATTCACGACTGGTGGGGGCTGAGGCTGGCGTCGGTGAGTATTAGGGCTGACTGCTGGAGCTGGCGGAAAAAGCCGAGTGGCAGTTCTGGCAATGTGCTAAAGTCGAGGCATTGGTGGCAACCCTGCTATATTTTTGGCAGAAGACTCAATTTCCGCCAAAGTTGGGGTACCAGGAGCACTAGTTTGCCGCCAATGGATCTGGAACATTAGGCACCGCTGCTAATGTCGCTAACTGCCTGATGGGTTGGCTGACCCAATGACTGATTAGTCCCCAATACCTTTGAGGTATCTTCACTGAAGCAGCCATGACATCGCCATTAGTGTCCAGCGATAGCTGAAGCTACTCCAGAGGAGGAGATAGACCTATTGTTCTGTAAATTGTTGTTCATTTCGGCAAACGGGTCAACTGATTTTAGCTCATCATGGCGAGCAACGGTGGCGTTTATCGGTGAATCACTAAACCCCCTTGACTACTGCCAGGTTGACCATGATTCAAAAATCGTGCGGTTACGACCGCTTTCAGCCTCGCGCTTCTTGTCTTCCGCAGCCTGTTCAGTTGAAGCATTGAACGTACCGCCTACTGACGGTTCCGGCAACTCATCTTTCGGAGAGTTGTGGACTGCCCAGCGGCTTGATGGCTGGTAAGCTATATTCTGGCTCCGGTAACTTTGCTGGTCTCTTCTGATTCCCACTGGTTCTTCTGGGTGGATTTTGCTAATTGCTTTTCTAGGTCATGACTCAGCGGCACGTGCAGCCTCGTCTTGAGCCTCAGCCTGTGTTCGTCGAGCCACCTCATCTAGGTCGCCCTCTTTTGGTGTGATATTTCCAGGTGCCATCATCTGGTTTTTGGTAGCTCCTTATCTCGCTTGTTTCGGCTGTTTACGTGATGAACGGCTAATTGACAGCTCGGTGTTGTCTCACTTCGCTTCCTCAGTATCTGATGACTCATTTGAACTATCAGCACCTTCCGGTTCATCATGTTCGTCAGCCGGGGCTTCCAATTCCTCAGCTTCCACCAACTTTGCTGCAATCAACTGCTGGTTAGCTCCTGCAGCCATCAAATCCGCAGCCGCTGTCATGACGCGAGGTGATGTCAGGTTGTTACTAAACCTATTAGTTACAGCAACGATACCGGTCATAAACGCATTTGCCATCTGCTCGTCCAGCGTTGCCTTGACTCGTCTTCAGTTCATCAACCAGCTCCAAAGCATCTCACTCACACCACTGGCGTTGCGCTCGTGCCAATCGATCGCACCCAAAGCTACTCTTGATGTCCCGAGCTGTCACAGTCACCACATCGCACTGTGCAAAATTTACCATGAGCCGTCAACGCTTCATCAAGATGATTGCTGTCTTCAACGTTCAAAGCCAACACCAGCTCAATGTTATAATCACCCTGTGAGAATTCCAAGTCCGCTTCAGTAATCGTCGTTCGGTACGGAGTGATGAAAATTTTTCACAACTGCATCGTCAACGATTTTTGCGTACCGCAAGTGATCCGCCTTGTCCTTATCAAGCGCTATGATAAAGTCCCTGAGACTGTCCGCCGTGTCTTCAAACGTCTTATCAGGCTCCAGGAAATTTATTGCCGGTGGAATTTTTACCAGAGAATACCGCTGGCATGCTTTCCAAGCTCATTCAAAAATAGCGTTAGCCCCCAATGCCGCTGACAACTCATCAACACTTGGATCACGACTAACCGTAACCAATATATTAGTATTTTCTTTGATTTTTGGATTACCTGCTGCTTGGCGGAAGCGGTGCTCATTGTTTGTTTTCCTGTTTCTTTTTATTGCTATAGCCTTTGGCTGAATTATAGCATAAGCATGAGGCGATTAGTCAAGATTATACGTTTCATCCCGCCCCTTTACTTTTTCATGTGATTTTCTGTATAATGCATCGCTTGATTAGCGATAACAACTTATAGAGGTAAAGGAGTACCATGCCAATCATCAAATCCGCCATCAAGCGCGCTAAACAAGCAGTCAAACGCCGTGAAAAGAACATCGGCATCAAAAAGATATCAAATCAGCAGTCAAAGCTTTTCACGCAAATCCAACCGCTACTACTGGCGGCTGCCCACTCTGAGCTAGACACTGCGGTTAAAAAGGCCTTTTGAAGAAAAATACTGTAGCTCGCCGTAAAAGCGCTCTCAGCAAAGCAGCCAAAGAGGCTGGTGTTAAACAGAAGCTGCCAAAAAGCCGGCAGCCAAGAAACCCTGCTGCAAAGAAAACACCAACTACCAAGCCAGCTGCCAAAAGCACCTGCTAAAAAGCCGGTAGCCAAGAAACCTGCTGCAAAAAGCGACAAATAAGACTCATTAATTTCAAACAACACCTCAGTGATGATGCTGAGGTGTTGTTATCTCTTCTAAATCTACCAACGCCGTTTCTATCAGTAGCCACGGATTAACTCCGGTCGTTTTTCATCTGGAGATCTGCCTGGAACAACGCATCGTTGATCCGCCTGAGATGTTCAATATCAATAGTTCGAGCTGACGATGACAAGCGCTGCAGTACATATGGATTAATCGACAAATCTGCTGCCACCGTGTTATTGTCACCGCCCGCCAACACCAATGCTGCCATATTGGTCGCCTGCGAAGCGAGTAGCCCCATCGTTTGGTGAGCGCCGTCTGTACCCACTCTCCGATTCCAAATAACTGATGATGTTATGCACCGTTTCATAATCTTTTCGACAAAGCAGCCACAAACAAATCAAACACGTTTTCCGACCTCGCCAACGGCGCAAATCATTGATCAGCGCATCGGTCATCTTCTCCGCGAGCGCCAATTGGTCCAAAAATTACTGAGTCGCAGCTGATCAAACCCTAACCGGTCAATTAACATCCCTATCTGTTTACGTGTCAGCTTATAGCCGCGCTCATAGGCCTGTGTTTCACACCAGGTGATAAGTTGCGGCTTCTGGCGGTCACTGAGCGGCACAAATTCTTGGGTTTTAGCTGTTTTTGTAGCCATTTATAGGTTTTTGTTCGCTTATCAAGTTTATTCTCTACTAGGATAATGGTGTTATCGTCATCAAACGATATCTCTGGTAGCCGTGGCCAAATATCAGGGTTTTCGCTCAATTTCGAGATGACGTACACCGAAGATTGCGTAAATAATGTCTGACCAATCGTTATTTCTTGTATATCTGCCAGTGTCAACGCTTCACCATCACGCCGCATCACGTCCGCATCACCAACGAGTGCCGCAAGCGCCGCCTGTTTTTCAAAACTCATTGTTACCGTGGAGAGATAAATCATATAACCTCCGCTTGACATACCGGACAGACATGCGTACCGCGACGCCGACTTTCAACTTGATAATCTCTTGGTCAGGGGTGGCGATGGCAGGCTTGACCTTCACGGCGAAACACATGAGCAAATGTCAGATAATTTCCCTTCCGACCCTCGGCATCAACGTAATTTTTATCGGTCGAACCACCTTGGTCGATGCTGAGCTGCAAAATGTGCCGCAACTCATTAAATAATGTATTCAACTGCTGATCGCTAACATACCCGCGTTTGCGGATGAATCTGTGCTGCCCACAACGCCTCGTCAGCATAAATATTACCAACCCCAGCGATCACCGTCTGGTCAAGAAACGCTGGCTTAATCATCGAATTCTGGCGGCGGCAGATCCGCTGGATAAAATCCTCAGCTCGCGTCGTTTCACTCAAAGTGGCTCCGGCCCACTTTTTGCATGAATAGCGGGTACTTCATCAGTCGGCAGTAATTTTACCCAGCCAAACTTGCGCTGATCATTGAAAAACAGTCGTGACCCGTCCACAAAATCCATCTGCACCCGCGTCGACCGGTCCGGCAGCTCACGATCAAGCTATCGTTTGGGTGACCGCCAGCAAAACTCTGCCTCCACGAAAAATGAGCTGACCCGTCATCTTCAGATGTATCACCAGCGGTAGCGAGTATCCAAGTCAATCATCAGCACCTTCGCTCGCCGTCGCACCGCCGTCACGCGCGCGCCATACAAGTGTTCAACATCAGCGGGCGCATTCGGAAAGCTTTTTGGCGAGTCAAACACCGCCACTCGTGCTACCACTCGACCCGGTAACAACTCCGCCAAACCGCGGCGAACCGTCTCAACTTCTGGCAGCTCAGGCATCCGATGTAACCTCCATCCTCGTTATCTATTATGCGTATTAGAATTGGAAGAATGTATCTTCCTGCTGCAAACCAACACCCGCAGCAATCTTTTTCCCGTCAGGAATTTGATTGAGGAACATCAGCAATATGTGCATTGGCATTGGCAGTTGCTGAGCCTTTTTGAACCACCACAGTCCGACGTCCACAGCGTCTTCACTGGATTTCCGTGATATAATGTCTCAAACTTGTACACTTTTACCGTTGGCGCAAATACCTCTCAAATCATTTTGTTCTTCCTGACAATTGACGCCCTTCCATCATCTTCCTTTTTCCAGAGCGTACACCAATTCTTCATAGGCGCGGCTATTATCTAACTTTTTCTCATCAATTTGCTTTTCCAGATAGCCCTCATAGGGTACTCATGCGTCGAGATGTCCGTGTGATTTCAATCTGGTAGAGGCGGAATTTTTCCTGTGCCACAATCGGTCCGCGAACTGTCAAACGCACCGCTCGGTTAGCGTCAGTCGACAGCAATGATTCTTTAGCAATATCTGCCTGAGATTTTTGGCTTATTCTCTGGATTATTACCGCCCAGTAAAGACTGACCAATGGCGATCACCGCTGCCACCGCCACTACCATGATGATAATAACCAGTAAAATCGGTATCAGTCGGGAAAAAGAATTTGTTCTTGCGTATCTCATGGGGTGATTATGCCATAATATTAGAATTTTGCACTAGTATAATTAGTATCCTACGAGAGCTGGGCTATCGCTTGACGAAGCCTCAGGATATTTGTTTTTCAAATAATCAGCCGCTTGCTCAGGGCTTACCCAATGAAGTGTAACGCCGGGCTCACATGAATGAGGATTTGATCTGCCGGTAACTGACACGATACACAATCAACATCAGACTTGTCATTATGTCGTTATACGGTAGCTGCTTGACCGCTTTTGCTACGTTCCACAGTTCTTGTCTGGCGATGCGATGAATGCCAATCTCCTCATGTAGCTCACGTAACAGTGCAGCCGTTATATCCTCGCCCTGATCCATCCTGCCGCCTGGAATATCCCAATAGTCCTTGCTTTTTGAGTAGTAAAATTTGGTGTTCATCATTTTTGAATAAGGGCTTTTTATACCGATTTGAAATAACTGCTCTGTCATCTTATGTCTCCTCCCAGTTCTTGCCTATTTGTACATCAACCTTCAATCGAATTGGCAGTTCTGGGCAAACGCCTTCCATTTCCGCACGCATAATGTTGCCAACTCGCTCGGCATCTTCCGCTCGGCACTCCACCAAAATCGAGTCATGAACCTGCAAGACTGGCTCGGCCAGCCAGCTAATTTATCTTCCAGCCGAATCATCGCCAGTTTCATCAAATCCGCTTCCGTGCCCTGAATCGGCATGTTCGCAGCTGCCCGCTCGGCCGCCGAACGCACCATAAAATTGCTCGACTTAACATCTGGCGTTGGCCGGCGCCGGCCAAAATAAGTTTCAACAAAACCCTGTTCGCGCGCTTGAACTAAAAATTGTATCCAGATACTGGCGGATTGGTTGGCGCACCACAAAATAGTGTTCAATAAACCGCTTCGCCTCGGTAAAGGTCATGCCGGTAGCTGCCGCCAGCCCATGCGGAGCTCATGCCGTACAACACGCCAAAGTTAATCACCCTGGCCGCACGCCGCTGTGTTTTTCGTCACCTGATCCATCGGCACGCCGTAGGTCTCGGCCGCCGTTTTTGGTATGGATATCAACGTCGCTATTAAAATCGTTAATCAGCTGCTCATCGCCCGCCAGCACCGCCGCCAGCCGCAGCTCAAATTGCGAATAATCCGCACCAACAAACACCTTGCCCTCACTCGGCACAAACGCCTCGGCGAATTTTCCGGCCCAGTTCTGTGCGCACCGGGATGTTCTGTAGGTTGGGATTTGTACTGCTCAGCCGCCCGGTACTGGTGACGTCTTGATTAAACGTCGTGTGAATCCGCCCGTCCTCGGCCACCAACTTTGGCAGCGCTTCAATGTAGGTACTGATCAATTTAGTCAGCTCCCGGTACCGCTCAATCAGCTCAATGATCGGGTGTCGCCGCGCAGTTTATCCAGCTCTTTTCTGCCCCGTTGAATAGCCCGTTTTCCCTTTTTGATGCAGTCGTCGGCAGCTGCAACTTTGGTAAATAACACTTCAGACAGCTGCGCCGGACTAGCAGCGTTAAACTCGCGCCCAGCCATCGCATACATTTGTTGTTCAAGCTGGCTCACCTCCGCCCTCAGCTCCTGGCCCATCTGTTCAAGCAGTACTGTGTCCAACTTCATGCCACGCTGCTCCATCTGAAACAGCGCCATATCACTGGAAAAATCAAACTCGCGGAGCACCCGGGCGATCTGCTGATGTGTCGCCATATAATCCTGCTGCTGGCGGTATATTTGGCGTAGTCGTGCCAGCTGTCGCTCTGGAGAGTTATCCTCAGAAAAATCACCCGCCAGTACCGCTAAACTGCGGTCACGCCTCAAGTGGATCGATCAAAACGCCGCCCTGACCCAACATCCCAGACCTCATGAAACCGCACCGTCACACCGTGAGCATCCAGCGCGTGATATAGCTCTTGACGTCCGCCGCGATCACCACGCCCTGCGCCAACAGTTGCCAAACTGACCAGCCAATTTCACGATCTTCGCCCGCCACGCCACGCCAGGCTTGGAATTAATATACACCGTGTCTGGCTCTGATGGATCAATATAGATAATATTTTTCTGTTTCAAACAGCGGCTCAGTCGGCAGAGTTTCAACCTGCGGTAACTCCAACTCCGCCGTCTCCACTGCCTCATCCACCGCCTGCATGGTCTTTGGCAACCGCCCAATCAGCGAATGAAACTCCAATTTCTGCAAAATTTCGCCACCCGCGCAAAGTCACAGTCATTAACATCCGCCACCTGCCGGTCCAGTTCCACCGGCGCGTCCGTCCAAATCTCCGCCACTTGCTTGGTCAAATACATGCCGACTCGCGGCCCGCTTCAAAGCTTTTGTCCGTAGAGCGCCTGTTTGCTCATCCACGTGCGTACACGCCATCCAGCGTGTCATATGCTTGCAATAATTTCACCGCCGTCTTTTTCACCAACGCCTGGCACGCCTGGCAAATTATCGCTTGAATCACCTTTCAGCGCCTTCAAATCCAAAAAACTGATCCGTCCGAATACCATATTTTTGTTTAAAATATTCCGCCGTAAATTCCTCGATGTTCCTCAGACCATTTTTCATGGCGTAGACTTTGGTCAGGGTGAGCACTCAATTGCAGCGCATCCAAATCGACGTCAGCAGGCAGGTTTGCACGCCGCGCGCTTCCGCTTGCCTGGCAAACGCACCCATGATATCGTCCGCCTCATAATCATCGAGCTCATACAGCGGCCAGCCGAAGCGTCCAGCAGTTCCATCAAAATCGGAATTTGCTGATAAAAATCATCGGGCGCCGGCTTGCGACCCGCTTTATACTCTGGGTACAATTCCGCCGCTTGCGGATATTGGTGCCACGCTTATCCCAGGCCACCGCCACGTAATCCGGCTCCAATTTCTTGATCAGCTCAATCGCCAAACTCACAAACCCGATACACACCGCCGGTCGGCGTACCGTCCGCCGTACTGAGCCCCGGCATGGCATAATACCCTCGATAAAACACTGATTTTCCGTCGATGACCGCCAAACGCTTCATATACTCAGTATAGCAAATTTGCTATACTAACAACATAACACAATCACATGCAAACATTATCGCCCTCGTTGGTCTGGCTGGTAGCGGTAAAAGTTCGGCGGTCGAATATTTCACCAAAAAGGGCATTCCAAAAATTTACTTTGGTGGCGTCATCTACAAAGCCATGGAAGAGGCCGGCATTGAACCGACTTGGGATAATCAGCAAAAATTCCGTGAGGAAATTCGCCGGCGCGAAGGCAAAGATTTCGTGGTCAAGCGAGTCGTCAAATCGCGCATGACTTGATTGACGCTGGCTCAAAAGCTCATCGTCCTGGACGGTTTGTACACTTGAGCGAATACAAAATCCTCAAGCACGAATTTCTGGCCAGATGTCCGTCATCGCCGTCGTCACGCAAAACACCTGCGCTATCAACGCATGGCCAAACGCCCAGAGCGGCCGATGCAGCCGTGCGCGAAGTTGACCAACGCGATTGGTCGGAAATTGAAAATCTGGAAAAAGGCGGGCCAATCGCCATCGCCGACTATTTCGTAACAAATGACCGCGGCCTGGATGAGCTATACGCTCAGTTGGAAGCCGTCACTCACCACGAACATTTGTTTTGCAAAGGCGCCTGAACAGTGCTAAACACAACGCATCAAAAAGCCAGTATACATCCGCCTGGCTTTTTCTTATCACTTGCTCATTTAGCTCAAATATTCATACAATTTTTAGCATCTTTGTGCTTCCTCAGCTTTGCCAAAGCCTTCGCTTCAATCTGACGAATTCGTTCGCGTCGTACGGCAAATTCTTGAGCCAACTTCTTCCAAGGTGTGGCTTTTTACCATTGTCCAAACCAGCGCATACGGACAATTTTCTGCTCACGATCACTCAGCTCGATAGCACATCGATTGACCTGCTCTTTGAGTAACTGGTTTGTTGCTGATTCCTCTGGCGATACCGTATCTTCATCTTCAATAAAGTCACCCAACACCGAGTCTTCTTCATCACCATCGCGACCAACGCCAGCGTCCAAGCTTGAGATATCTTGCTTGATTTTCATCACATATTCAATCTTTTCGCTCCATATCCAGCTCTTTAGACAGCTCTTCAATAGTCGGTTCACGGTTCAGCTCTTGCGTCATCCGTCGCTGAGTGCGCAACAATTTGTTGATGGTTTTCCACCATGTGCACTGGGATACGAATGGTTCGTGCCTGGTCAGCAATCGCTCGGGTAATCGCCTGACGAATCCACCAGGTGGCATAGGTTGAGAACTTAAAGCCTTTGTCTGGATCGAATTTCTCCACCGCGCGCAATAAGCCAGTATTACCTCCTGGATTAAATCCAGAAAATCCAACCCACGGCCCTGAATACCGCTTGGCAATTGACACCACCAACCGCATGTTCGCCTCAGCCATCTTATCTTTAGCCTTTTTATCACCCTGAATCACACGGTGCCAATTCCATCTCTTCTTCAGCATTGAGCAGCGGAATTTTACCAATCTCACGTAAATACAACCTAACTGAGTCATCCGATATATCATCCAGGTATTGCCCAGCGTTCAGAGCATCAAGGTCTTCGGTTTCCTCGTCATCATCAACATCATCGATGGTCGGCTCATCGAATTCCGTCTCATCAGTTGCTAATGGCCTGTTTTTATTGGGTCGTCGGTCACGCTTTCTCTTAATTAGTGCGTTCAGCTGATGTCGCAGATCTTGAGCCAACGACTCATTATTTGCAGTTTCAGCGTCACGCAAGTTACTCATTAATTGCTGTATTTTGTTTTCACGGTGTTTAGATATTACATGTTTGACCAATCGCGCCATCTCACCTGGTAAATCGTCTCGATTCCAGTCGGCATAACGAGTGTCAATTTTTAACTGTACTATCTTTACTACTCCTCAATATTTTTCAAGGTTTCGGGCATTGGATCAAGTGTTTCATTCGGGTTTTGAGTGAGATATTCCAACAATTCTCAGGGTGTTCGCATTATCTGTAGCTTCTGTTGGTACCGACGCCAGCCAACGCCTCACGCTTGGTTCTTGAGCCGCAAGCCCTAGTAGCATATCGAGCGTCTCATCTGATGGTTTTTGTGGTGCTGTTTTCTTAACTTTTGACTGGCGAAGAACCGTTTTGTTGTTGTGATACCAGACATCTTTGCTATAAGAGCCTCTATACTGGCCCCTGTTTTCTCAGCCACCATCTGCAAATAATGCTCTTGTTCTACTGGATCATGCAAGCTACGAATCAAGTTCAGCGATGCGGTTGAAAAGCGTCGTTTTCCCTCAGCGGTCTGACATTTTTCTCGTTGCGAATATTGTATCACCCACGCCACAGCAGGCGTAGCTTTTAGCGATGACCAACTCCCCATTGTTTCACACCATGTGTTTTGATCAATTCATCTGATCCTTACTACCCTCTGGTAACCAACTAACCTCCAACTCCACCCCAATGGTTTGTGATAGTTTGATAGCCCGTTCAGTCGCATTTAAACCCGCTCTATCACCATCAAATGCTAATTTAATTCTACTAGCCAGCCTACTCAAGGCCTTGAGGTGCTGTTCAGTGATAGCTGTTCCAGCCGTGGCGACAACCTGCCGCACCCCTGCCTGATGGCTACTCACTACATCCAAATTACCCTCAACGATTACCACTTCGTCTGATTTTCGAATCGCCTCTTTAGCCTGAGACAAACCAAAGATGTGTCGTGATTTATCAAACAAAAAGTGTTTGCGGCGTGTTCAGGTATTTTTGGGGGCATTTGCCTCATCGTGAATGATCCGGCCGGTAAACCCAACCACTCTGCCAGTAGCATCCATCGGTGCCACCACCATTCGACCACGATACAAATCACCACCAAATCGATTCGTCAAACCAGCATCGGCTAATTCTTGTTTTGAAAAGCCCCGCTTGTGAGTGCCGTTACCAACGATGAACCGTCATCTGGCGCAAACCCAACCATAAAATCCTGAATCGTTTGTCGAGTCAGACCACGTTTTTGACGACGTACTCAGGGCTTTTGGGTGTACGCAGTAGTGATTGTTGAAAAGAATTTTGCCGCTAGCTCCAATGCTTCAGCCGCTCGTGCTCGCCGCTTGGCAGTTCCTCCTATCACCGCGAGAGAACAAACTCAAATCCACACCCGCCTTACGCGCCAAATGTTCCAACGCCTGGCGAAAATCCATCCCTCCACCAGCATCACAAATGAAAACACATCACCGCCCTTGCCTGACGAAAAATCATGCCAAATCTGCTTTTCTGGGCTAACCATAAAACTTGGCGTTCGCTCGTCGGTAAACGGACTCAAGTCCCTTCATATTACGACCTGCCCGCTTCAGCTGAACATACTCACCAATCACGTCCTCAATATTCAGTCGTGCCCGCACTTCTTCTTTGGCATCTTGCATGTCTTTATTATATCACCCTTTACCTCTGTTCATGTTTATGCTTAAATAGTACTATGTATCCAAATGATCCATATTCTCAACCACCAACACCATCTGGTATTGATTATCTCAATCAAATCGCTGCTCCACCAGAGCCAGCTGGATTTGATAAGAAAACCAAAATCATCATTATCATCATTGCACTGGTTGGTGTGCTCAGTCTTGGCTTCATTTGGGCGGCCAGTCAGTCAGGTTCTGGTCCAACGGTTTCTAACGCCATCATGAGGGTTGCCCCTACAAACCGTCACTGAACTACAGAAAAAGCGTCTAAAAATAGCACGGTCACTGACATTAACAGCTCCCTTGATGCAATATTAACCACCGCCGTCAATAAAGGCAACACCAATCGCTCAGTCAGAAAAACTGGATATTAACAAAAGCTCTCAAGGTGCCGGACTTTGAGGTAAAGCTCAATGAAAAGCTAGATGATGCCTTTTTAAACGACCAGCTCGATGCCGTCTACACCAGGGAGATGGCCTATCAACTGAGCTACTTGGTTCAGAATTATCCAGCTTGTCAAAAAGAGCCAAAAATCTGACGTCAAAGAATTCTTAGAAAAACACAGTCAGACATCACTTCCATCAAGAAAGCGTCTCGAGAGCTCTCCGGTGTACCGCTAACCAACTGCCAGCTCAGCCGCGCCAAATCAAAAAATTTCTTCATCACTCAACTGCCCCGAACAGATGATGGTGTTCCAGTGCTTTTGTTCAAATGATAGCCTGGCAATACCGTTTCGTATTTTTCCCGCAAATTCTGCGCCAGCAATGGGTCACATTTCAAACTCACCCTGAGCGGCTTTTGAGCCTTCCGCCACCAATGCACCATTTTCCCTGCGCCGTCATTACTCTACGCAAATTTATACACCGCGATATCCTCGCCAAACGGATAGTCTAACCACACACCGGGCAAACTCAAGATAAATTCTTCAAATTGTTTATGGGTCATGGTTTCACCTTCTTTAAATAATACTTAAGTTCCATGATACTGCCGCGAATATCCTCCAGCGCCCGATGATCCTCCTGGCTAGCAAAATTTCTTACCATATTTGCCCTCAAACACCACTTTCCAAGCTACTGACATCCAACATCCGATAGTGTAGTCTTTTTGACAACATAGGCCACCATTGGTCGATAAATCGCCGGTCTTGATGAATTGAATTACCACCAAGCAAAATCCGTGGCTCATCACGCAAAATGTTCATCGCAAAAATGCCAATAATTCACGCTCCACCTCACTCAGCGGCTTACCGGACATATTTTTGCTCCTCCAAACCGCGCTTCGCGCTGCTGGATACTGGTCCCAAAACTAGCATTTCGGTCGGTAAGCTTACCCAGCTTCTCGGGTTCATGTCGCACCACACCCCTCATAGGTCGCAATTTCAATAAATCCAAATCCGTCGCAATCGCCGCCACTTCCAAAATCTCATCACGCGGATCTGGTCCAGTCATCAGTCAATCAATCCATAAAATGGCTTAAAAGTTACTTTCATATCTTTATTATACTACTTTTTAGAGTCGTAATAGTCACGAGAAAACTGCTCTGGCACACGCCGTAATAACCCTTCAACAACGTCATCAAATTTTGCTACACTACCAAGCTCCAGACGATTTTTCTCTTTCAGTCGAGAAAAACGCCAGATGCGTTGCCGTCAGAGGAACAAAATTTGTCGATTGACTAACTCATAGTATAGTTCAGCAGCACTCATGTCTTCACAGCCATATGGCAGCATCTGATGGGACCTCAGATTTTCCACATAGCATTCAGCTAATTCGTCACCAACCTCTAAAAGCCTTGTCTAGTTGCAGTGTTTGCATGAAATAATCGTCTCTTGGATCGCCATAAGTATCATCTGGCAGCTGGACGCTTTTAAACTTGCATCGTTAATTCCTTGAACTTGCATATCTGAAAGAAGGCGCACAGCCCAGCGAGGGCTAATTTGTTACCAATGCGATAGCTATTATCGGGATCGTGCTCAAATACCGTTGGCCTGATGGTGCTCAGCAGTATCCAGCACTGCTTGAGTGCTGGCCAGCAGCCTCAAATATCACCGTCCTTGCATATAAAGCGCGATTGATTGTAAAATCACGCTGCCTCATAAACTCAGCGACAGGTGTGCAGGCTCCGCACCATAGCCATTCAGTGCATCACGCGGCGAAAAACGCATTGAAAAGATCGCTCGCTACCGCGAATCTCATCTGGATCATAATCGCCGTTGCTATAACTTCTTCTAAAAGTGCCAAATCGACATCGCGAGGAGGTGGTAACTGACGGTCACTGTGTACTGAGTGCCTCCAAAACCTGGCGAGCCGCCCCGCCCTTTTACACCAATAAATGACGGTAGCTCATCTAAATCAAAACCCAAACTAGCCCGCTCAATAGCATCAGCAGACAACTCATATTCATATATTTCATTGCAGCGAGCTTCCGGGTTACCGAGGTTGCTCTAATCATAGTCTTTCAATTGGAGGCTCGCCCTCCTAAGTCCAGCATAATGTTCACCGCTATCAAGCATTTGCAGAACACAGAGGCTGATGCATCTAGCACTCTATCAGCTCGGGTTCGGGCTCACTTTTTCCACGTACTATATTTTAGCATAAATCATTTAAAAAGTCAAACAAACACGGTCAGCGTCTCTTCCAAAATCTCATCACGCACTGGATCTGGTCCAGTCATCTTCGAGATCGATCCATAATATTTTTGCCTTACTCATACTACCTCTTATACACTCGTTATCTTTTTGTTTGACCATAAAAGCTTCTTGCTGTTCGCTCGTTAATACCTCTTGCACACAGCCCAAACCTTAGCCTCCGCTTCATGGACATTGTGACTATTTACCGCAGACCCGTCTCAGGACCTGACGCAATTGACCGCATAGTAATAACTCGCTGATGTTGTAAAATCAAACAATACTCTTACTTGTTTATTGGCCCTGTTCTTCATCGTGTCCACTATCAGCGCATTTGCTGATCTGTTGTGGCAGGACTTTTTGCTGCTGTTCTGGACCGATCACTGGTGAGCAACTTTCGGCTGCGCCACGACCAAATCTGCCATTCACGCCACCCGGTCACCAAGGAACTCAGGCACGGCACTGTCGCTCAGGGGATTGCGATGGTTGATCCTTCGTCACCGGCAAAAGTGTATTGAGCGTATGTCGACGACCATCATGCGCGTCATACCACCACGGAAAGGCTACTACCAACTTCGCGCCTCCATCCCCGCGCCAGCAATACGTAACCC